>Ga0214923_10000594_pt1 | contig 54103 bp, 56 predicted proteins | sample LL1510_MetaG_FD_177993 | JGI IMG/M metagenome (GOLD analysis project Ga0214923, IMG submission 177993) | Freshwater microbial communities from Lake Lanier, Atlanta, Georgia, United States - LL-1510 | ecosystem: Environmental > Aquatic > Freshwater > Lake | place: USA: Georgia | collected...
TGTGGATGTCCATCTTGTACATAGACATCCACATCTGCAATTGTAATTATCACCTTCCACAAATCACCATATTTTTCAAATGTTATGACATCGTCAATATCCCTGCAACCTGCTGGGTCGATATTGAATGTGAATCCTGTAATTGGTGTGCGAGTTCCGATGGACTGCCCATTCGCAGCCGGTTTGAAATCATACTTTGGCCACTTCAAAGGGGATGCCTGCCAAATAAGGGCTTCCCTTTCCGCATCTAAATCACCTGACACACCGAGTGTATGATGAAGTAGCCCACGAGGAAAGGTGGAGTCCCATTTGTCAAACTTAATAAGTATTATTCGATTTTTGGATACATCCTTTTCGGAACATCCTACAATAAAGTGTGGATAATGACGATTATAAGGAGTAAATAGATATATTGGAATACCCTTTGATGTAAGACCATATTTGGATTTATTTGTAAGTTCCAATGTACCAACAATAAGAGGATGTTCATCACGTAGTTCAAGATGTACCTTTTCGGAATCTGCAGACAATTGAACATGGTCACCAGGCAGACATCGGTTTGCGAGTTTTGCCCCTTGGAATCTATGAAGTTCATCCCCTGTATCGGATAGAATAACAAACTGGTCATAGTCTTTAGTCTGTAAAATACCTTGAATACTGTTCTTGGGTTGTTCTTGGAGTTGAGATACACCGAGTACTTCCTGTAAAATCTTTTGAGCGTTATTCATTTAGAGGGCTTACAGAATCTAAAATATGATTCAGAATCAAATTTTAGATAATGATGCGATTTATGGTGAATACGATTTCAGGCTCCATTCAACTTCCATTTTTGATTATTTATTATTCTGGAATGGATGTATGGAATGCGGTTACAACCGAATTGCAGAAAAAGTCTAAACAATAAATACATATATGAGTTGCGGGAACAGATTTCAATGTGGTATAACCCGACTCGCTAAACACAAATTTACTTCCGACCGACCATCGAATACAGAGCTACATAACGATAACCAGAAAAAACTCAATGATCTCCTTCGTCTCCGAGAAGAACAGGACAAAGGGATTTTTACACCTGTTAGTCCCGCCACAACTACCAGTCCCGCCACAACTACCAATCAGCCCTATACACCATGGTCTAAAGAAAATTTGAAGTAATACTTAGACTGCTGAATCAGCACGATGGAATCCGCATATCAAATCACCCTAGAAGCTATAGAGCCCTTTGTAAGAAAAGAAATAACATATTTGGAATCAATTGGCCTGGGGCTCTCTCAGGCTATGACAGGAATAGTTGCGAGTGATGCCTCAATCAAGTTTATCGATCTAGATATAATCTCTGAACGAGTCAATCTACAAAATATGTGGAAAGAATGTGCTAATCCTATTGCAATTGTATTTCGGGAACGAATGGATGACTGGTATGTGATTATTCCGTGTAATGACAAATTAGTCAGTTGGGAGATACGAAGAATTCCTGGTAGAGATCACAATTTAGTCAGTGCCAAGTCATTGGCCGAATATGCTATGCGAGCGGATTTCAATAATCCGCTAATTACAGTGTCCTTCACCAATTAAATGTCTTATAAGAATTCCATATTCTGGTGTTCATATGAGATTCTACCGTATTTTTGAATTGTGGGTCTTCTCTATGATTTGTTGGATTCAGTAGCAGAAATGTTGCCTCACCCGAAAATGATGGAATCCATACTCTATAAGGTGTTATCAGTTTGGAATAACTGCACCAGGTATCCATACAATCTATGAGATCCATTAGAAATGTGTAGGGTTGTACAGATGACGGTTTTAGAATATTCCGCATTCCTGCATAGATACTAATAGATGCATTTTTCTTACACCATTGGGGTAAATGATAAAATAATTCCGTCCATTTTGCCTGGTCACATTCCTGTGGTTCAAATAGGTCAATGATGACCGCATCGTATGCTTCAATGGGTGCGAATTGAATAGCCTCAAAAATATCTTCATAATAAATCTGGATGCGTGAATCATTCCATGCACCTTTCGCCCATTGCGGATACTTCTCCATAAATAGCTTAACGACATCTGTATCCCATTCAAACATATCCACCGCAACCACTCCTGGGAATTTTAGAACCTCCCTCGCTGTTGCACCTTCGCCTCCACCAATAATACAGACCCTTTGCGGGGGAGTTGTTGCGAATGACATAGCAGGATGAACAAGTGCCTCATGGTAAATCTTCTCATCCACGGTACAACTCTGAATAGAATTATTCATATAACAGGCAAGACCCCATTGTGGTCTTTCGACTATTTCGAGAAGGGTGTTGCGTGAGGTTGTAATCGACTCCCTGATTTTCGCATTCGGCCATCGTTGAATAAGACCAAAATCCTGCGTATCATCTTCCTCATATCCAGTGGTTTTATTAGACATTCTAAACAATATATTATGTATCTTGTTTAGATTCTAAGTACTTATTGTAGCGCTTATTGTAGCCCGCTCGAACCAAATCCAGCATCACCCCTCTCAGTACCAGGCATTGATTCGACTAGTCGCACATTCCGAATCCACCCCATATCAGGAGCAACAATCTGAAATAGACGATCTCCATACTCCACATCCGAATCTCCTGTCATCGACCACACAGGTGCTTTTAGTTCTCCCCTGTAGCTCTTATCAATCACTCCCGTGGAATTCGCCATCATTAGTCCCGATTTGTAAATGGATGACCTCGGAACTAGCCAGAAGTGCGAATCAGTCTTTAAAAAATCATTCGATGAACCACCTGGCATACGCTCCACTTTCAGTAAACGGGCAACCAGACCAAACGAAATAAATGCCGGCATTGTTGCGATATGCACTTTTACAGTCGAATGGAGGTCAAATCCAGCATTCATTTCTGACCGGTCAAATTCTGGTTTGTACTGGACATTCCCTTTATTCAGTAGCATAATCTCGAGCTCATACCAGGTATTATTCATTTTAGTTGTGTATATATACATACGTAATAAATCTTTTAGATTCGAATATAGGACATGAATTTCTACAAATGTAGATAGAGACTATCTGAAATAACAATATCCCGAATGATTCGACCCCGTACCTCCAATATCTTATCTATTTGCTCAGTATGCTGACAATACGTGGCCATAGCGAGCCATTCATCCAGCATATTTGCCATTTTCATAACTGAACGAATGAAGTTCCCTTCAAATAGACCGTGTTCCTGACAGATTACCGATGCATTCACACCTTCCACCCAGAGTCGCATCGGTTCAATCATTTGTGTTGACGTCTGCCAGTATCCCCTTGGACTACCTATATGTCCAATTTCATCTTCCATTTTCTCAAAACAATGAGCGAGTTCCTGGATTCTTCCAAGAACACTACGAACATCCTGTGAAACATTCAAAGATGCAACGGATGGGCTCTCTTCCGTTTCTTTCCCCTCCTGAAAACACGCTAAGACGGCAACGAGGTCGTTTCCTGATAGGCCATGAGCAAGTTCCTCCGTATAAAGCTCTGTCATTAGAATCTGATGTCCCTCATTAATCTCGGTTGCCAGAATTCCCTTCAATGTCAAGTCAGAATTCTGTAGGGTGAGTGGATTTCCATTCTTGAGATATCCGATTTTATTCAGAAATCGGACACTCGGTTCAATACTTTGTTCGTGTTGTTGCAGGGCTTCCAGGTCGGATTTCAGTTCAGCATGTTGTTTTTCCAAATTATTTAGAATTGTAAAATTTGCGAGCCATGTTGTCCACTTGGGGCCAATCTGTTTATTTTTTACACGGTCAAGCTCCCGTTGAATCTCTTTTCGTTCTGCATTCACTGCCCGTTTTATCCTCGATTCCAACTCTAACCGAATACGACACTCCTCATAGATTTTTGTATCAAGCTGAGCACCAAGGATCGATTTCTGACACGTATCCAAGTCGCATTGTATAGCGATGATCTGCTTCTGTCTCTGCTGAAACCAATAACTTTGTTCCATGATTTCAAGCCATTTTAGAGGAATATTATTTCCACTATTGGACGATGCCTGAATCGTCTTCAGAATGAAATCATAGTGGAAATCCATTCGACTCTGCACGGGTGGCCTAGCACCTTTCATCATTGTTTTCATTTCCATGGGCTCCAGGGGCTCACGGTCTGGCAGATAAATGACAACTCCCTTATCATCTTTGCCTCTGCGACCCGCTCTCCCCGCCATTTGGATATACTCGTCGTTGCGTAAAACTCGCATACCCTGCGTCTTTTCATCATATTTCTTATATCCCACAAATACCACGGTTTTCGTCGGCATATTCAAACCCACCGCAAAGGTTTCCGTACAGAACAATACTTTCACAAATCCCTTTGAAAACAGGATTTCCACGATTTCTTTTAGGAGTGGCAAGAGACCACTGTGATGAAAGGCAATTCCTCGTAGTAGGAGGTCTTGAATTGTATGAAACTGTGGAACAATTTCTAAATCCTTCATATGTCTGTGGAGATGAAACCCAATAATATGTTTGACGGATGCAGTATCCGTTGAAGATAGGAGTGAACCTGCCACCTTCTTAGCGTAATTTTCGCATTGTTTGCGACTTAGTACAAAGAAGAGTGCAGGCAGGAGCTGTTTTGTTTGTAGGAGTGTAATGGTCTCATTCATTTGGTGAACAAAGGATTGTGTATGAACTTTTCCTTCAATCGCACCCTTTTCATCGGCTCTTCGGGCATTCGCCACCTTTTGCTGAAATCTCTTTTTATCATCTTGTTGAGTCTGCCCCGCTCTCAGCCAATCCAAATATGCCTTATCATTATAAATCTCCTTGGAATCAAGAAGAGTTATGAAATTCCCTGTACCATCCAAGAGATAATGGGTCAAGGGTACAATACGATATTGCGTTTCAATTAAATGAATCGGTTTCTGTTTGAGAAGTCCGAGCCAATTTGCCAGGTACTCAGGATGGTCAAGAGTAGCAGACAGCATAACCATATTAATTTTACTGGGAAGAAGAATCATTGTCTCCTCCCAGATTTTACCACGGTCTTTATCATTAATATAATGACACTCATCAAAGACAACTGCATCCACATCATCCATTGATATGGACGCTGTCAGTCCGAGAGACTCTGTGGTTGTTCCCTGCTTATATAGGAGGTTTCTCAATATCTCGGTGGTCATAATAACAATTTGCGCATCAGGACAGAATTTAATATCACCCGTCATAATCCCAACCGATTTATCCTTAAACAAATATTTAAGGTCATTAAACTTCTGATTTGACAGGGACTTAATGGGTGTAGTATAGAATACCCGCTTTCCTTTATTGAGTGAGTGCCAGATCTGATACTCACCCACTAGGGTTTTCCCTGACCCAGTTTTAGCGCAGACAAGTACATTTTCGGCTCTGGAGATTGCTGAAATAGCATGTTGTTGGAATGGATCCAGTGGAAATGTATAGGGGTGTTCTGGCAGAGTATCAGGAGTCTTGGAGATATCGACGATATTTAGAAATGACATTTATTTCGGTGTTGCAACTTGGGTCTGACATTTAGTAGGCAATTGCATATGTATCAAATTTATTGACCTAAAGAATATCTTCGTTTCCTGGGAAATGAATATTCTTGTTACAGGTGGATGCGGATTTATTGGGTCTAATTTTATTAACTATATTCTGGAAAATGATAAATCTATTCGGATATTCAATATTGATTGCTTGAATTATTGTGCGAATGAGGCAAATGTGAAAACGATTGCACAGGATAGTCCCGATAGTCGCTATAAATTTATTCGTGGAAATATAACAAGTAAGGACTTTGTACTCCATATTTTACACGAATACGCAATTGATGCTATAATTCACTTTGCCGCACAGAGCCACGTGGATAATTCATTTGATAATTCACTACAGTATACGATGGATAATGTATATGGAACACATGTACTTTTACAGGCCTCAAAGGAGTATGGAAAGTTGAAGAAGTTTCTACATTTTTCAACCGATGAGGTGTATGGTGAGGTAGATTTGGAGCACCCAGGATGTCATGAGAAATCACTCCTGAATCCGACAAATCCATATGCCGCAACGAAAGCAGCAGCGGAATTTCTTGTTCGTTCCTATTACCACAGTTTTAAACTCCCGATTGTTATTGTACGATGTAATAATGTCTATGGGCCGAATCAATATCCTGAGAAGGTTATTCCCAAATTTATTAAGCAATTACGGGAGGGAAAGAAGCTAACAATTCACGGAAAGGGCGAGACTCGGCGGAATTTTATCTGGGCAGAAGATGTAGCAATCGCAACGCATCTTATTTTTAATAAAGGCCAAATCAATGAAATCTACAATATTGGAACAACCCAGGAGTTTTCGGTTATGGATGTTGCCCGAATTCTTATTGATAGAATAACTGCCGATAAGATTCTTGCGAATCATATAACATTTGTCGAAGACAGGCCATTTAATGATTTTCGGTATTCGGTGGATACATCAGAGCTAAAGGCACTCGGCTGGAAAGAACAGCACACCGATTTTGTTAAAAATATTGAGCTCTTAATTGGGTGAATGAGCCTAAAAGAAAGGGCAATGATAGTGTAGATGAAAACTGTAGTCGTAACCCTAACAGACTCTGCGTATTTTCATAAAGCACGGAGAACCATTATTGATGTTCGTACCCGTGGCAAATGGACGGGCGATATTGTGCTAATTTGTGTTGGATTCAATCCCAATATGAACTTCTGTGATTTCTACAATATTATCGTATTGCGTGTGAATCATATTAATACAGATAGACTGATGGAGCAATATAAAATCTGTCCTCTTAATCCGACGGATGATAATCGACAGTATGCGAAGCTGACGCAATGGGACAAATTCACAGTCTTCGATTCCTGGTTTCAACAATGGGAGAAAGTCGTCTATTTCGACGCTGGTCTGCGGGTACTGGATGATATTCACTACCTGACAGATTTACCGTGCGACGGTGTTATTATGGCACCCGATGATTCTGCGCCATACGACAACGAAAAACGATTTGGAGTTATTATTGAAACCGATAAAAATATACCAGCTGTGACCGAACTATTCAAGGAGTATTCTCCTGATATTCTCAAGGAGCGATATTTTCTGAATTGTGTTTGGATGTATGACACAGCATTACTCAAAAAAGTGTCCTTTCGGGATTTAGAACAAGCGATGAATAAGTATCCCATTTGCCGTTGTAACGAAATGACAATTATGAATCTAATTTTCACATTCAAACACCGTGTATGGCGACCATTCCCTGAGTTTGCGGATGCAGAGAATAAAAAACGCTTATTCGGCTGGACAGAATGGGACAGGAATTACGGGACGAATAAGACATGGCGGGACTTCTGTTTTCTAAAATACCCTTGTACGATTAATTTTGACTGTGATTGAGTACTCCTTGGTCACCCCTCAGCCTACGAATAAGACACCGTGTAATAGACTCCTGGATAGAAAGTAGCTCTATATTGTGTTTATTACAAAATCCTTCTAATTTTTTAGTACAGAGCTCATTATTTGAGCGGTCTGATTTAATGTATTTCATTTGCTCTTCGTATGAAACCAATTTCCAAGAGTGTTGAGGATTAATAAATTCTGCATACTTTTTGAGAATCCAATCGTGTTCCGTTGTTCCTGGATTTGTTAGGTTAAATACCCCCTTTTCCTGGACTTCAATCATTTTATCAATAATAGGCCACATATCATCGAGAACTGTCATGGAATTGGGGATGGAACAAATATTTGGATAGCTAATAAGTTTATCAATCAAATTACGCTGTGATACGAGTTTGGATACTGGCATGCGAATGCGAAGCTGTAGCGTATTCGGAAAATATCTTAGAACTTGGTCTGTATATCCCTTGACGGTTGAATATCCCGAACCAAAAAAATTGGGCTTATCCCATTCGGTGAATATCTTTGCATCATCTGTGTAGGTATAAATACACCCAGTTCCAAGATAGATAAAGTGCTTATCGAATTTATTAGACCAAAAAGCAAGATTGTATGGGGCAAAAAAGTTGTCCCGCATATTTTCATTCAGTTTTCCTGGTAGTTCTAGATAGTCAATCGACGGAATGAGCTTTCCGTCTGGAGCAGTTCCATAGGTTCGCCCTAAAAACGAAATAATACAATCGGGATTCGTCCTCTGGATTTCATCATAGACTTCAAGAAAGTTTTCCGCACGGGATGTTGCAATAATTGCGGTATGTTTAGTATTTGCGAGAAACTGACCACCAATCCAACCTTTTGCACCGAATACAAGAACCCGCATTATAAGGGTTTATAAAGTTGAAGCTTTAGATGCGAATCCAGGATGGTTCATAAATATCCTCCCACTGTTTTGGCCCTGTTGGTCCAAACCACTTTGATGGAGCAATTACATTTGTAAAGTTTCCCAACCAGACTGCCCACCAAATAAATGTGGAATTCGACATTATACAGTGTTTAAATTGTTGTAATAGTACAAGTGTATCTATATCACTTTCATTATTTAATGTTATATATTCCCGCTTATACACTTCCGAAATACTATCGGATATCTCAGACCAAAACCGATTATCATCTCCACATAAAAGGAAAATTGGATTTTCTACATTGCTTAGCATTCTTTCGACGGCTTGTGCATAATATTGACCTGTTAGAGGTCCATGACACTCATATGCGGTTATGTAGTCGGTTCTTCGACAATGTACAACAACTACTCTTGATAGATTCTCAAATAAATATTGATATTTTACTTTGAGTTGATTGAGTATACTCGGATCTTGTCGAAATAGCTCTTTTATTTCCTGTTTAATTTGGGGATTGTAGAAATATTTTGAAGATTGTAAATATCCATTTAGATATATGCCATTTTTTGGAAGTGGTGGTATTTCCACATATTTTGTGGATTCATATTCACCTCTCCATTGTTCGATACGAGGGGGAAGTGATTGTACTAGATATGGTTGAACCGATTTTAGGAAAGAATCCCAATACACTTGGCGATTTCCATTATCGGTCTTTTTAATAATTTGGAGGCGCCCATTTTCCCTCTTTGCATACGCATATGCCGATGCAATTTGGAACAATTGATTTCCAAGTCCACCCATTATATTTACAGAAACTACTGGAATAGGCATTTATAGAGAATATACAATTAAGTCTTTAGATATGAATTATGTATATATGTTATACACCGAGGAAGGCCAAACATATGTTGGAGCAACTAAAGATGTAGAAAAGCGATTGAGACAGCATAATAAAGAACTATCAGGAGGGGCAAGAGCAACTGGTATACGAGTAGCACAGGGATTGACATGGAAACGGGCATGTTATATATCAGGAATTCCTGAGTGGCGTTCGGCCTTACAGATTGAGTGGCGATGGAAACAACTTGGGCGGACACAGTTCCAGGGTATAAAAAATCCTATTCAAAAGCGACTCTGTGCCCTGAAACGACTTCTTTCATTGGAGAAACCGACCGAAATAGCGATTCCATATGAAGCATATCCATCGGGTCCACCATATATAGTATGGGAATCGGAGGAATTACAAGCACAGTTTGAAAAAATCTAGGGTCTAATATGACGCAGACGCAAAGTCAGATCCCTTAATGCCTGATTCCGTCATATTTATTATTCCTTGTCGGGTAAGATTGTCATAAATTTTATTATCAATATCTTCATCCTCCTCGGTTTCCACCCTTGTAGATGATAATTGATCCATTACACCTGGAGCCATACCAAATCCCTCATCTCTGGCTTGTTTTGAAAAATAGAATACTAAAATAAGTGCAATCAGTGAAAATAAAAAGAAATTGAGCCCAAATACCGTCTTCATTCTATATTCTATAGAAAGATTTTTATTATACCCGTTGCACTCCAAAATTGCGTTTTAATCTCTCGATTTATTCTATGAATGAATGTGAGAAATGTCATCCTGGGCGAATAGACTTGTTCCCAGAAAGCGAGATTTATCGCAGATTCCCGAGCCATTTCGCCCCCAGATAATTCCAAGAGTACAACGCTCTGAGATAGTTCAGTCTGAAGCATATCAACTACAGGACACATCCTATAAATCAGATGAATATAGGTTAAAAAATGAAATTGTGGAAAATAATCGTTCGAAGCCCGACATGAATATAAATCCTCGGGAATACATCACTAAAAAGGTAGTAGCACTTCCTAATCCGAGCGCAGTAGAATTAAGCAATAAAGGCAAATCATATGTCTTTGTAATTTTACGCCACATACGGAATGTACGAGATAATGATTTATGGATTTCATCATACAACTCAATCCGAAAGTTTTACACCAATAAAATAGTCATCATTGATGATAATTCGAATATTAATACAGTGAATGGAAAACTTATAAATGCGGAGGTAATATATAGTGAATTTAATGGTGCGGGTGAGATCTTACCCTATTATTACTTTTTACAGAATAAATGGGCAGATACTATGATATTTTTACACGATACGATGTTTTTGAATAGACCATTTAAGACGACGGAATTAGAAGCTCCTATTCGATTTCACTGGCATTTTAATAAATCGGCTAGCGAGGATTACCGAAAAATATCTAATTACATATCTGTTTTGAAGAATAATACGGATTTATTGGCTGGGCTAAAAACCGATATAAATTGGCGTGGATGCTTTGGAGTAACTACAATTGCAGATTTGGATGTTATCCAGAATCTAGAAGATAAATATAAACTGTTCTCAAGCCTGGCATTATCCATTAAAACAAGAAAAGATCGTGAAACATTTGAAAGAGTGTTTGGTATAGTACTATACTTTGAAACCCTTGTAGATGATACTACAGTATCTAATTTTGGTGATATTCTAAAGTATCCTGGTGCATTTGACTCTGAGAATAATAACTATGAAACTGGTGCTAGAATTGTACAACAAAAAGGATATGATACGGCTATTATTAAGGTGTGGCGGGGACGTTAAATATGTGTAGATTATTGTATAATTATTAAAATATTTATAAGTAAAATGTCATCTTGGATAACACCGAAAAGAATAGTTAAAAAAGTAGTTCCACCCACAACAGCAACAATAACAACAGGAAAAATAGAGAGTAGTATAAATGATAATGATTTTATTACAAATGATATTGAAGTTTTAAAGGTAGAAAATAAACAAGAGTATAAATCAGTACTAGATTATATTGATGCGATATTTTATATCAATTTGGAACACAGAACTGATAGAAATTCTCATATTCTTGCTGAAATTAAAAAAATAGATCCAACTTTAAAAAAAACACATCGATTTGATGCAATATACATTCCTTCGAATGGAGCTCTTGGAGCCACCCTAAGCCATACAGGGATTTTAAAAAAATGTTTAGAACATCCAGAATGGAATCATATAGCTATTTTTGAGGATGATTTTACATTTGTTTCAAATAATTCAGAATTAATTTCTAATAATTTATTGAATATTATTAATTCTGTAGATAATGCGGATATGATTCTTTTAGCATATGGAATCGTTGATTTTAAAAAACAAAAAACAAGTAATTCAAATATTCTAAAAGTATTTTCAGTGCAAACTGCATCAGGCTATATAATAAATAAAAACTACATACAAATACTTTTAGATAATTTCATATTCAGTGGCGAACAACTCAAATTATTTGGCAAAAAGCATGAATATTGCTTAGATCAGTATTGGAAGCGATTGATGCCTTCAGGAAAATGGTATACAACAAGGGAGCGTCTGGGATATCAATATGCCAATTGGTCAGATATTGAAAACCAATTTAATGATTATAAATGTTAAACTAGTTAATAACTAGTTAGACCAACGGGCATTTAAAAAATACCCGTTTGCCGCCGGCCGCTGGGTATTTCTAAACAAGATTCAAGCCTATTTTGCCTTTGGCGAAATTTGCTTATTGCCGGTTTGAAATACACAGCGGCCTAATAAATAGATATAAAGAAATATAATTATTTCTATATAATTATATAATTATGTCATCATGGATTTCATCTAGAGTAAATCCAGTAAAAAAAAGAATCGTTAATATCCCTACAATAGTACCTACATTCCATATTCTAATAGCTACAAGTGGAAGACCCTCTCTTAAAAATATGTTAGATAGTCTTAAGTATGAATTATTACAAAATGATGCTATAACAGTCGTGTTTGATGGCAATTCCGGAAAAGCTAAATCATTATTCTCAGCTGACTGGCTAAAAGGTCATAAGTCAAAAATACAAATTATCGAAGAGGATCCAAATCTAGGATACTGGGGTCATGGTATTCGTAATAAATATCAGGGAACTCTAGAACAAAAAACAACATATATTATGCACGCAGATGATGATGATGTGTATATAAAAGGTTCATTTAATAGATTAAGACAATTATGTACAGATCCTAATATATTATATATAGCAAAAATGTTAAATGTAGTTCATGGAAATACAATACCATCTCAGTCTCATAGTATTGTAAAAGATGATATTGGTACTCCATGTGGAATTATTCCATTCGAAATAGCGAATAAATCAACTTGGGAGTTAAAATATGCAGGAGATTTTGATTACTATAATAATTTATATAAATATGCAAAAAATACAGTATTTCTAGATATTATCATATATAAAGTTTTATAATTTCCATTTTCTTCTCTATTACTTCCTATAATCCGACTCCTTCATATAAGAACTGGTTGATTCAAATATCTCAGCATTTTCCCTAAAAATGCAGATGGATATGATCCAATCACAAATACAATTTACGAGTTCCACGGCGATTATTGGCATGGCAATCCATATTTATATTCAGAACATATGTTTAATAAAACAACACATTGCACCTTTGGTGAATTATATAAAAAAACACAAGAAAAAAAGAAACGCTGTCTTGAACTTGGATACAAGTATGTAGAAATATGGGAGAGCGATTGGATTCGTTTCAAGAACTTTATTCGCAAGGTTCAATTACGATTCAGAAAAAGACAATCTAATCCCATTTAAATATTTTACATCATATATAGATAGTATGTCTGAACTCGAAGTAGAAAACAAATTACTCAAAGAAAAAATTGAAACTCTTGAGCAACGGGTGAAGGAATTAGAAGAAAAAAATGCATCCTATATAGACCGACAAAATAAAGCACAGCGTAAATACGTAGAAGCCAACCCTGAAATCACCAAGGAACGTAAACTTGCTTACCATTACAAACTGAAGGAATTGCTGGAAGGACATTAGTAATATCACAATAGATGGAAGTAAAAAGTTTCGTTTATTGGGATGTAAACACTGCAGAAACGATAAGGAAGAACACATTGGTAGTCCCGAAGACGAACCTAAATCAATGTTTCAATCGTATCGTTTCTTTACCCGAGACAAGAACAGTTGTCTCAACATGTTAGGAATCGTGAAGCACATGATTTATAACAAAAACAAACGACCAACGGAATTTGTCCGAGGTTAATACATTACTATCCTTTACTCTTTCGAGAGTAATCAAAAGGTAGTATATCAGTTGATTTTACTGACTTCAATGTCAACCAATGGATAAAATGAACTCTTTATTGAGGTCATTTAAATTTTTTAATGCTAAAATCGGCGTTTTAAATGTCCAAAGGTGTAAAAGACGGCGCATTCTAAGCATTTTAGAATTAGAACACCGCAAATCAAATTTTAATGTGTGGTCTTAATATAATGATCAGTGGATTATTAGGGTTTCTTATAGCTATAATGAATATACAAGTTATAGTAGCACAGACGCTATATTATGACTGGAATGGCTTTACTGCATCGACACTGGGATGCGGTTCAGATTCAGGTGCGTTAAATGTTGGGCTTAGTCAGTCACTTCCTACTGGAGCAAGTGGCCTAAAGGTTAAACAAATCGCATTTGCCATTTACGGCTCAAACACCCTTCCTCCAAATATTCAACTGGATGGTGCCACATATACTGCACGACTTTCCACTTCCAATGCTCAAGCGTGTTGTGGAACTAATTGCGACCTCGCTGTTGCCGTAGCAAATGCTGGAAAATCCTGGTACAATTCACCCTGTGGACAGCCATCCTGTTCAAATGCCAATAAATGGTACTATATGGATTTCTCGGGAACTTCAGTTGGTACTAACTATCAACGCAGTATTCAACAGGCGACCTTCTATGATGGAAGTGGTAATCAAATTGGTGCGAATATGATTAATTTGGGGTCGGGTTCGGTCTTCTTTTTGTCATTCTATGCACAAATTCCAACACCATCTATTACTGCGTCCAATACACCGAGTATATCCCAGACTAACTCTGCTAGCGCATCGTCCAGCATATCCGCCACAAATAGTGCAACAGAGTCAGTCACACAAAGTGGAATATCGACTGTTACAAATAGTGCAACACAGTCGGTCACAAATACCGGCTCAATATCAGGTTCAGTTAGTATATCTAACACGCAAAGTGGAACACCGACTGTTACAAATAGTGCAACACAGTCGGTCACAAATACCGGCTCGGTATCAGGTTCAGTTAGTATATCTAACACGCAAAGTGGAACACCGACTGTTACAAATAGTGCAACACAGTCGGTCACAAACAGTGTGACACAATCCGTTACAAATAGTGCAACACAGTCGGCTACAAATAGTGGAACACAAACGGTCACAAATACTGGGTCTGTATCAACTAGTTCAAGTCCGACCCAATCTGGAACAAATACTGCATCAAAGAGTAGCACAGCTAGTCAAACTTCTTCTGTATCAGTGAGTGGTACTGCCACACAAACAGGTACATCAAGTGGTACTGCCACACAATCTGGTACATCAAGTGGTACTGCCACACAATCTGGTACATCAAGTGGTACTGCCACACAATCTGGTACATCAAGCCAGACTAGTACAAATACAAATACCGCATCACAATCACTTTCTACCAGTCTATCCCCTTCAAGTACACAAACTAACTCAAATACTTTATCCGGTACAGGGAATGCATCTATCTCACTAACAGCCACTATATCTCAAATACTATTAAATATGGCCACAAGCACTCCATCATTCACACCAAGTATGATTGTGGCAGGTGGAGCAGTCAGTGATACAAGCCCACCAAATACCGCACTGATTGTATCAGGAACAGCATTAGGTGCGGTTGGATTAGTTATTGGAGCAATCCTGTTTAGATATTTAGGAATATCTATGCCAGGGTGTAATAGAGTTCCATCTGTGTCAACAAATGCAACAAATGCAACCAATGCAACTAATGCAAACAATGCAGACAATGCAACCAATGCAAACAATGCAAACAATGCAGACAATGCAGACGGCACGAATACAAATGAAATACCCGATTCAGATGCACCAAATACAACTAAGAATATTCTAAAAAAAGGCCTATCACAAACAGTTAAAAAAATGTTCGGAAATAAAGGGGCAAATATTCTAAATAAAGTGGAACGATTAGCATCCAATCCAGACTCATTTTTACCCCCTGCCGCACAAACACTCCTAAAAAATGCTGGGATTGATCCAAATAAAATTGTACAAGATGCCGAGAAGAAACTGAAAGGTAAACTACGAAAGGCAACTGGGGTAAATTTTTCAGATGATGATGTGAATCCAGATGAGACTCAGGCCGAGACTCAGGCCGAGACTCAGAGCGAAACTCAGGCCGAAACTCAGGATGACGACAAATCTGTATATGTAAATGAACTTCAAGTACAAATTCCAGTCGGACAGCAAACTGCTGTTTCAACAATTGATTCAGCTCCACCAAAAGCAAAATCACCACCACCAATTGTACTACAAATTCCTCAAGAAAGAACCCTTTCACCTACTCGGCTGGATACATATAAAGGAGATATTCCTCAGGTTCGATCCATAACACCATCAAGACCATTATCCAATAGTACTCGATTGGATAGAGGACAAACACAAGGTCCTACGGTAACACAAGGTCCTACGGTAACACAAGGTCCTACGGTAACACAAGGTCCTACGGTAACACAAGGTCCTACGGTAACACAAGGCCGTGCCGTAACACCCCTAAAACCTTTAAGCATCAAATCTCCACAAGTAGCAACACCCAATAATCAAGTTGTTAATAAACCACCCGCAGTTGCCCAACCAGTTCCACAAAATAATAAAAGCACTGAACCAAAAGTAAGACTCGAAATCAACGCTAAGGAATTAGCAGAAATTAGGGAATTACTTGCTAAACGCAATAAGAATTATAAAGTGGTATAGAAGTTTATCTGCGATTATATTGTCTACGCTGTGATAAACGTCTAGATTTACGAGTTCGTCCACCCTTCATTCGTTCTAGCTTTGGTGGCTCACCTGGCAAATATCCAGGTTTCCCCCACGGCTCTACTGTACGTCGATTCGGTGTTCGAGGACGTTTGTTCTTACGAGAAACTTCAGGGGTATAATTCGGAGTGAATTTATTCAGGGGTAGTGATACAACATATTCATTTGGTTCGAACATATTTTTTACATTAGTACTATTACGTATAAGTTTCTTCCTCTCATTATTACTTAAATCTGCTACTCGAGAATAGGATGGACGTGGTTTTGTCGGTCGATTTAGTGGAGGCATCGTTTCTACTATTGATACGATAATTATTCAATAGAGACCCAATAAAATTGAAATCCGTGAATCGGTCTGTCAAAAAGACGCACAATGATTCGCAACTTTTGGCTTTCCCACCCCGAATATTGGATTCCAATCGGCCAGAAACAACAGGAGGCTGATCGTATTATATACAATAGTTTCAAGGACTATAATCCCGATGATGAAGACAAATTCGGTATTATTATCTATTTTGACCAATTTCTTCGACACTTTAGTCGCATTGAACCCATCTCGGAAACAGTTATCCAAGAGGGTCGTGAATACGCAGTGCACCTCGTAGAATCAATGAATCTACGAGATGTACCCGAAAATGAACTTGTATGGTATTTGATGCCCTGGAAGCATCTGCGTATCTGGCAACCAATATTCCAACGAATATTTGACTGGCTTGATAAAAAACCAATAAATAAGTTTCCCATTTTAAACAAATTCTTTATGGATACATATAAAAAAGCATTCAATCAGGAACAAGTGGCAAAATCTCTTGTTCTATCGGACGGCCTGGGTATTTACCCCTATAATGCTACTGAAATATGCGATGAGCATCCGAATATATTTAAGACGCATCAACAATGGCTTACTATTCCAATTCCCCAAGATGCAAAACCATTGACGGATACATTTCTAGACTCTAAGCAGAGTCCCCTAACAATTAGTCTTAGTGGTGGCGTAGATAGTATGCTACTATCCGCATTGCTGAAACGAACTGGATACAATATAATCGCAGTTCATATCATATATGGAAACCGCTCAGAATCGCACGAGGAATGCGCATTTATTCGAACATATTGCCATAGATTAGGCATTCCATTGTATTTATATACCATAGAATGGCTAAGACGGGATGCAGTGGATAGAGAATTCTACGAAGAAATGACACGAGCCCTCAGATTTATGTGCTATAAAGCACTGAATCGACCAGTGGTACTCGGCCATATTCAAGACGATGTCATAGAAAATATCTGGACAAACTTTGCAAAAGGAACCCATTTGGATAACCTGGCAAAGATTAGTCCAATTGCCTGGGAAGATGGAGTAGAAATCCGTCGTCCGTGGTTAAGTGTGAAGAAGTCGCTTATTTATTCGATTGCGAAAGAAATGGCAATACCATTCCTTAAAAATACAACACCTACTTGGTCAAATCGTGGAAAGTTTCGCACACATTTTCTGGATGCAACCCGAAAACAATATGGTGAAACAGTGGATGACAAAGTAATTGAAGTTGCTGAACGGTTGACCGAGCAAGCAAAACTATTGGAGCATGTTTTATTTCAACCGATATATGCGAGCTGGGATTCACAAAAAAAGCGATTGAATATAACTCAGGCAATCAATGCGGGACTGGATGTTGAAGGATGGTTGCGAATATTTACAGAGATTACTCATAAATATCTTGATTTGAAAAAACCGAGTATAAAAGCCTGTCAGAATTTTGTTGTGAGGTGTAATAAACATACTTTGAATAAGGGCATAAAAATAACATTAAGATGTGATTTGTCTGTTCGGCTAGTTCAAGAAGCAACGGGTGTCTGGCTGGTATTTGACTTGCATTCATAAGATATAAAACTGCCAAATAATTTATTATTTCTTTGAACGATACTTTTTAATTCGTTGTGCTGTCATAAATTTGCTACATTTATCTTTCAATGCAACTTCATTATTTTTATTCTCTTCTAATGTTTTGATAAATGAAGACCATCGTTTGATCCATTTTGGGTCTTCTGGATTCTGACCAGTATTTCCTTCTGTATATGCTTTAAACTTATCTAGTTTGCCTTCAAGAAATGCTTTCACAACAGTTGTTGAAGGCCATTGTTCTCTATCTTCACGTTCTACTACATCTTTTGAGCATAATTTGTTATGTCTGAGTCTTCGAAGATTTTCTACAAATACTTTTATTACTTTTTCTGCTTCTTCTTTTGATTTTCCTTTTGTCTGTTCTATAAAGGTTTGCCATGTTTCAGGCCAGGTTTCTGTAAATTCATTATTTTCTTCACAGTGAAGTTTGTAGAGATGTTCTTGGCCTTCCTGTATTGCTTCATATATCTGTTTGGTTTTCCATTGTTTTGGGATAGATACTTTTATATATCCTTTTTGTTCTTGAATAGATTGAACTTTTTGTATAGTAGGATCTATAATAACTGGTACAATAATTTCATTTTTAGACGGTGTTTGATGTTTTGGTAGTAAACCCGAATATATTTCAACTTTTTTTTCACGTTCACGTCGTTGTTGAATAGTTCTTCTATTTTTTTCATCATACATTGCTTTTCTACATGCTTCAATTCCATCTTCTTTTGATAATCTTGGTAATTGTTTTATAACTTCATCTAGTTGAGCATCAAATAATGATGTCTTATAATAAGTTGATTGATACCATTCCATAAATTCATCTTTTTTTCCTTGTGTTAAATATGAATAGACTGATCTACAATTAATACTTTTTTTATCTTTTAATTCATCTATTATTGTTTTTCGTTTACGTTCTTTTTCTTGTTCAGATTGAATCATTTTTATTATGGTCTCTTTATTTGATAGTATATTTTCTTGATGACGTATGTCATTCATAGAGGATATAAAGTCTGGTGTTTTATCCTTTTCTTGACACCATTCAATATATTTTAGATATTTTCCATTAGTCATCATATCATAAACATTTTCAGCAGTATAATATTCATTTCTGCAATAAGTATCATCATATACAGGAATTTCTTCAAATAACAAACGATTACACCTATATTTATTTATTTGAATGCATTTTTTTATAAAATCGGAATATGAAGTAATTCCTTTCATAACATTACAATGACCACAGCATGTTCTGCAATTTTCAATAGAATAACACCTAATTGATGAATCTACCCGATCAATTCCATTTGTATGGGTTTGAGATGTTGGAATTCCGCATAAATAGCAAATACCTTGAATTAACTTATTGTATTCTGCTTCAGATAATAAGAATTCAATATTACGTTTCTTTGATTGCATCATATAATTTTTATATGTTTCTCTAGGTGATTTTGATAAATAGCCTTTCCATTTGTTAATAATAGACTGTGATATAGGTACTGCAGATGTTAAATATAAACAAATTGCATCTATTTTTTCAAGAAATTCTAGAGGATGTAACATATTTTTAAATAAATTACACATTTTACAACATGTGATGCAATTCTGTAGTACATAACCTTTATTGTTGTCAATTCTATCAATACCATTTAATCGTGATACTGATTGAAATCCACAGTAATAACATGGCTGTATAACTATTTTCTCAAAATCTATTTCTGAAATTGTAAATAATAATGCTCTTGAGTATGCATTTTTCTGAACACATCTCCATAGTTCAGAAACACTAATTGATATTTCTTCTTGTTTTTCTTGTAATTCAGATGTTGATGATACTATTGATATACTATGTTTTTCACGGAGTGCAGAAATATGAGTAGCATTTGTGTTCTTTTCAAGTTGAGTACATATATCACATTTAGTTCCATGTATAATTGGTTGAAAACATCCTCTTGCAATATCACAATATATTATTTCTTTGTCTTTTGCATCATCACTTATTAATTGACGAATATGTTTTCTACAATATTTATCTTCTTCTTTTGTGATTGAGAATTTACATGCATCATATTGACATGGAAACCCTTTGTTATATTTTTTCTTTCGGCAAAGGGAACATATTTTATATTTTTTCTCTATGTCCTCTTGTGATAATTCAGAATTACATCCTCGAAAGAACATTCCACATAGATTTTTTCCTTCTTTTATATATTGATTATATTCGTAATTTCGTTGATGATATATACAATACCCATTAGGTTGTGGAGATCTTTTACATGATTGATTTCTTCTAGGGCCTTGTTGAACAATAGCTTTGCAAATAGTTTCTTCTGTCATTTTTATTTTAATAAAGATACATATCTTTATATTCAATTTTATTAGCGTACATTTTTAGCGTACATTATTTTTTATTTATATATATTTATTTATATATAAATAAATATATGCAATACATATTATATTAGATTACAAATACATAAATAATATGATAAAAGTTATAGGTAACTTGTTCCCGTACTTAATTCGAGTACGCAAGTCCACCCATGCCACTCATAATCCTGAGTACGTTATAATTTGTTGCATACACGTACACAGTAGAGGACAGGTTGGTGCCCACCGCATTGTTGCTGACCGTCAGGAGCAGGGTAGTGTTATCAATGCGGGATAAGTTGCATGTGCCGCTGGGCTGGTGTTGCTCAGGCTGCAGGGCAAAAGAGTACACGTTGATACCAACAGCGGGGATGTTGGTGTGGTGTTGGTAAGGCTGTACCCAGTTGAAGTAGTTGCCGTCACGGACATCGAACCGGTCGTGGCCGTTGAGCTGGAGCAGACCAGTGATGGTCGGGTTCTTGCCCGCCATGCCCTCAACACGTGTGACGGAGTAACCAGACTCCAGTACGGAGCGATCCCACCAGTCAGAGAAGTTGAAGGGCTGTTGGCCTTTCCAGGGGTTGATGATGTTGTCATCGCAAGAGACAAAGGAGTCTCGTTGGACAACCCAGACGAGCTCTTTGCAGGGGTGGTTGAAGTTGAGCTTCAGCTTGTTGGCAGAAGAGGTGATGGACTCACCGCCAGTGAACTGGAGTACATCGATGAGGTACTCGTGGGACACCTGGGCGAATTTGCGGCGCTCATCAGTGTCCAGGTAGATGTAATCTACATAGAGGGACGCTGCGGCTAGACCGCATTGACCGACACGGTTGCGTACAGCGTGGGGGTCGCTGGAGTTGGAGTAGTCCCAGCAGAGGTTGTTGAGTGTGTTGAACTCGAGGTTGATGCGCACCTCGTGGTATTGGAGAGCGATCAGGGGGAGCGCTAGACCAGGGTTGCGGCAGAACCAGAACTGCAGGGGGATGTACAGAGTGTACATCGGCGCACAGCTGGTGACCACCTCGGAGGTGAGGGGCTCACCGCCATAGCAGTCATTGTCGCAAGTGGAGCCACCTTGGTAGAGCAGGTTGGTGAGCTCAGGTACGTTGCCAACCATCTTAGCGTAACCGGCTTGTTTGCCGGGCTCCTGGGTGAGCTCATTCCAGATGTGGAGCCATTGGCCGTATTGCTTGTCGATGCGTTGGCCACCGATCTCAATCTCAACATACTCAATGATGTTGTGGCCGATCCAGTTGAGCCAGCGGAACTGGGCACCAGAGCCGTCGCTGGGCTGGAGCTGTACCTGGGGCAGAGTGGCCTGGAGGTACATGCGGTGGATTAGATCACCATTGCGTTGGATGGTGCATGTAACCTTCTTGCCGAAGTTAGGGGCACCATTGAACGGGTTCTCGATGGACTCCATAGCGAAGTTGGTGTGGCGGCGGTAGACCACCTTGAAGAATGTAATTTGAGGGTTACCTGTGAGGTAAACATCTTGTGCGCCGTAAGCTACTAACTGCATAAGACCACCACCCGTCATTTAATTTCTATACTTACCTCCAAGAAAAAAATTATGGCAAATCTTAAAATTTTAAAATCCGAATTGTGTCGGAGGATATTGTCTGATCTCGTATATTTACTGTATTTTTCGTTAAAGATTGAATAATTATTGATAATAAGCAAATCGTATGTATTTATCCTACCGGGATGTGCTATAGCCCTTGAATGCTAAACCTAGACCTAGACCTAGACCTAGACCCGTACATATTTGAAATAGGCACAAAAGATGCCTGTTTTAAAAATTCTAAGGGTGGTTAGCCTGATAAGACCTTAAAAACTGACATATTTTAGAAAAATGTGAGGATTAATATATATAAGTTTCGGTACAAAGAATGTAAAGAGAGCAAGATTGCGAATATAATCCATAAACAAAGGGGTCTAAAAACCTCCTACGCATACCCTACAAGTATTGAGACTATGAACGATAGAACGTTTTTAAAATTAAAAGATGTAAAGGACACAAGAGATGTAAAGGATATAAGGGACACAAAAGAGGCAAAACGCATACACACAGAAGTCCGTACAACACTTGATGCAATTCACAATGAAAAAGTCCAAACTCTCATGGAACAGCAAGATAACATCGATCAATATAAGGCTGAACTAGTATGTCTGAAAAAACAAATTGAGGAAACGACATCTGATATTGAAATCTGGAGATTAGAGCGCAGAGCTGAGGATTTGGAGAAACAAATCAAAACCATTGAAAATGGCTCAGATTTGATGGATTATTACCTCAGAACAGGTGATATTTTATACAATTATTATGATATTCAAGACCAAATTCAACAGGGAAACCAAGTATTCTCCTCAAATAAAGCGAAACCTGGTTCAATCCTTGCCATTTTGGAAGAAGTTGCTGAAAAGAATCCAGTCATAGTTCCAAATATCTCGGAGAAAAAAGGTCTACAACGCAATCAACTATTGAATGAATACTTACAGATTGAAGACCCTACCCTCGCAAAAAATACAGTCGAAGAATATGATGATATCTGGACAAATTGTGAAAAATGCGGAAATGAGATGATAATTTGCCTCAATGAAGCGAATCTTACTTGCTCGCAGTGTGGATTCCAGGAGTTTATACTTGTTGATAGTGATAAACCGTCATACAAGGATCCACCGAGAGAGGTATGTTATTATGCCTATAAGAAAATCAATCATTTTAATGAGTGGTTAGCGCAATTCCAGGCAAAAGAAAGTACAGAGATTCCCAATGAAATCTACGATGCGATTCTGGTTCAACTGAAAAAAGAGCGAATAACAAATATGGCGTCTTTAAAGCCGACAAAGTTGCGGGAGATTCTGAGAAAGATGAAATGCTCGAAATATTATGAACATATACCGCATATTATTAATCGATTGAATGGTCAAAATGCACCCTTTATGTCCCGAGAAGACGAGGAGAAACTGCGTCATATGTTTCGTGAAATTCAGCCAGCCTTTAAAAAGCATTGTCCAAAAGGTCGTAGGAACTTTTTGTCGTATGGATACGTCTTGTATAAGTTTTGTGAGCTGTTAGAAATGGATGAGTATTTGGCATGTTTTCCTTTGCTGAAAAATCGGGATAAGCTTTATTTACAAGATAAAACCTGGCAGAAGATATGTGAGGACATGAGTTGGCAGTATCTTCGCACGGTTTAGAGCATATCGATAAGGTTCATATTGAATTATAATTTGCTGATTATAATTTAATAATAGATAATGAATTATTTCAAAAATGATCTATATGTTGTATACGGGCTCTGTGTGAATCACAGCGATTCGTAGGGTTTACATGCGGGCAGGGAAGCCGACCAGGTTGGCACCTAGACCGAATCCTGCACCTTGGCGGGCAGTAACACCAACGCTGGGGCTAAACGCATCGAGGACAGCGAAGACGACGGCAGCGAGTACTGCGAGTGTGGCAACCTCATCCAGAGGCAGGGATTTCTTGGGGATAAAGATGGCAGCAGCAGCGATAACGAGACCCTCGATCAGATATTTGATTATGCGATTGACTATTTCAGCAAGTCCGTAGCCCATTCTATATTTTCAGTGAAGAAAAAAACTCATCCGTAATCAATGCCGGTCTAAAGCCTTGCTTGTTGACTTTGTATAGTGATGAGTGCCGATAAAAATACGCCCGCCGTAGTGGAGGACTTTCTCGATGAGGATACTGAGATTCCAGGACAGCGATATGTGCTTCTAAGCTTTCTAAGTCCGGAGAAAGTCCTGGATAAAAAGGAACTGTTTTTCTTCCAAAAGTTTCTAAAGGCCTATGAGATTGATTCAAAAATTAAGAATCTTGAGAAGTTTATGGTAGATACCGTAAAGGGAATTAATGATCAGCTGGATGATCGAATCAAGGAGCTGGAGAAACAAAATCAATTTGACCAGGCTACTATTTGCCGTAAAAACCGACTACAAGTCGATGAAGTTATGAATAAATACAACACCTTTGTTCAGAAGAGCCGTGAAGACCTGAATAAGACTAAAATCGTGGAGGCCTATGATGATTTTATGTATGCAAATAAGACCAAACTGGAGGAAGAATTTTATGCACAGAATGAGTTCCGCACATCTGTACGAGGCCTTAAAGTTCGGGGTGTATATGGCAATGTCAAAGAAGCGGAGCTAAAAGCCAAAAAACTTCAAACGAAGGATAAGTACCATAATATTCTGGTTGGTGATATTGGTAAATGGTTGGCATGGGATCCTGCGCCACATGAGGTTGTGGATCAAGAGTATAACAATGACCAGCTCAACAATTTGATGAAGAAGTACAAGGAGAATGAGGATAATCGTGAGAAGTTCTTCGAGGAGCGGTCAAAGGGGTCGAAGAAGGTTATAAATAGTGCCTCACAGGGTTCGGAGAGTGCACCGCCTGCATCTGAGCAATTTGGTGGTATGTTTAAAGGTGATGGTGATCTATCACTTCAGAGGAAGGTTGAGAAAGCGAATCTGACGGTTGAGAAAGTTGTAGATGAAACGATTGGAGATGGAAATGCACTAATCATTCCCCAGATGTGATTAGCGTGTTAGCGATTTAATAATATTATATTTAGTGTAATAAAACTCTAAATATAATAATTTGGAACCTAATAGCATTGCATCCTATATTTACTTGCCGTACAGGTAATTCGAGACTGATTTGTGGGTAAAGTGGTAGATCAGAGCAAAGACGACTGCATGTACAAGTGCTTGGGTGACCAGAGATGTTTTGGCAGGAATACGCAGAAGGACACCAGGTGTTAGGAGAAAGAATAGGATCAGGACGAATAGAGTCATATAGATATGCATTTTTATACTTATACTCAATAAAATACCTACTTATGAGAAATATCCTGTTGTAGGTACAGGGCCACCTACATATGTCGGAACGCATGCCTGGGTTGTACCATCACAGAAATATCCTTCAGGGCAGGGGTTTCCATCTTCATTCGGGGAACGACATAAATAGTTTGTGTTTGCATCAGGGCGCCAGCTCGGGAGCTGAGAGGCAGAACCAACCGCAGGAATACCTGCTACAGTTCCATCCATACCAGGTCCTTGTAGTTCTCCACTGGCTTGCATATCTTGAAAACCGGATATCATAAAATGAGTTTCCTGTCGGTCAAGCCAGCGTACAAACATTGGTAAAAATACGACAGCGATAACCAGGAGAACAAACATTGCACCAATTCCCATTGCTTTTGCACGAGCCATTTCTACACAGGGGTTCTATTATTTATTGGTAAGGATACTTAGTTGGAGGAGTCATTGGTAGGTCTGATAAAGCCGGTAGTTGAGGAGGAACATCATATTTACAATATCCATTCATACACCGTACACGCTCGCCCGTACATGGTGGTAAGTCCACACCGCATCGGATTTTATCTACAAACCCCTCGTATCGATGTACATTTAAAACTAAATATAGAATCATACACACTACAAGTATAATAAATATAGTCCCTGCTAATTTCCTAAATTTCATATCCATTTCCCTACCATTCTATGTCAAAATAATGCCTAGTATTTCTTTTGTACATTGATAGCGGGGCCTCGTAGTTTTGTATTTGCTCGTGGGTCAAATACATTTATATCTTCTTCCTCCTTGATACGAGCGAGCATCTCAGATTGTTTCCATAATTCAGGCGCACCCATTTTAAAATCACCGTGAATATCCGCTTTGTACCAGAAGATTGTATCTTCCAATTTATTACTCTGTGTGTTATTGTTGATTACCAAGCACTCATAATTCTGAGTACATTGATCCATCATTTGGCAGAAAAACTCAAAAGACGGAAACGCTGAACCGTAATTCTCAAATAATCGCTTACGATTATTCATATAAGGCTCCCTGAGAATAAAGACATAATCCACATTTGTTCTTAGAGCAGGTTGAATTCCGAGGGGGAACTGCATCGTAATAAGGAAGAAAACTTTTAACCAACGTCCATTCATGAAAAGGTATCGAATATTCTTGTCGTGTGTCCAGGAATCATCGTACATACAGTCATCGAGAATGAGGAACGCACGAGGGTCAATATCCGTTTTAATTCCTTTCGCTTCATCCTGTTGAATTCTCTGCATAACAAGCTTCTGACGTTTTACGAAATTGGCTAAAATAACGGGGTTATACTCGCTGTGAATAAACATCGGTGGAACAATCTTTTTAAAGAATCCATTTGACTCTTCCGTACCTGAAATAACACAACCCATTGGTAAATCACGGTGGTGATATAGTAAATCCCGAACAAGGGTTGATTTACCAGTACGACGTCGCCCAATAAATACTACAACCGCATCTTGTGGAATTGATTTCATTACATGTTTCCGGAGATTCACATTGACACCTCCCTGCGCCATTTTAACTCTAGTATCATAAATATTTTTGTTAGTGCGCCTTACAGACGCATTTACAAGTCTTAGAAAGAAGAAGATGAAATCTGTTTTGGATACATTACAAAATGAGCTCTGCAGGAGCCGAGAGATTTCGGAGAATGAACGAATAACATTTCAATCCTATGAACACCTACAAAGATATCATCCTGCCCTCGATATTTTCAAAACACCCGATACTATTTTTTCGCAGAAGAACCTGGAACTACCTTCCAAATTCGTTGTGAATACATGGCTTGAACAAGATGAGAAAAATAAGAAAATCTGGAAGACGAAAATATCATCAGGCTCCGAGCAACTAAGCAACCCGTCCAAAACATTTGTTAAAATTGTACATTTGCTAAATCCGATTGACATGATTAAGGAAAAATACACTTGTCCTGAGCATCCTCTACTTCCGCAAAGTGAAACTACATGGAAGAATACACTGTTGAAACTACATAGTCATAATAATCAGGCATATGTGGATACTGTTGCAAATTTTGTATTAAGTCGCTTTCGTGAGCTCGATTTAACACCGCATTGTGTCCTATATTATGGTGCAACAACGGGAATAAGTAAATCATATCAATTCAATATTTCAAATGAATATGACACATACAAGCAGTGCCGATGGTTTTGGAAAGGTATGAAATCACATAGTGCCCGACTTACACTTGTACGGGGTGAATCAGAAATAATACCGAATTTTGATGAGTTGTATAAGGAAATTACGACATGTCCGTTTGATATGGATGATACAAATGATATCACGAATAATATAAGGGATGATGTCACGGATGATGTCACGGATGATATTACAAATAATGATTCATTAGTTTTACCAACGACCGCACTTGATTTATCCGATGCCGAGTCCATTCAATCAATATCATTTGACAATATTGAGGAAAAAGCAGATAATGTGAAAGATATATTCGAAATCAATAAAAAAATAACGAATTGCAATTCATCAATTAAGAATGATGATGCAGATGATGCAGATGATGCAGATGATGCAGATGATGCTGATGGCGCATCGTCCGCATCCGAACATTCGAGTGGATCCGATGCAGATAGTTCTGAAACGGATGAATTTGATGTCGATGTATGTCTAGAAATTCCAAATATGCCTGTTATTCTAATATATCAGGAAGCACAGGAGGGTGTACTGGATGATCTCCTTGAAGAGGACGAAGTCGATGGACATGCACGAGGAACACAGGGCTGGGAAGCCCGATGGATAGCGTGGCTATTTCAGGTTGTCTCCGCACTCACTTTTCTACAATCTACATTATGTTTCACACACAATGATCTACATTCGAATAATATTCTGTGGCGAGCTACCGATAAGAAGTTTTTATATTATAAATCGAAGGATGGAACTACGTGGCGGGTTCCCACATTTGGAAAGATTTTCAGCATTATTGATTTTGGCCGTGCAATATTTCGATTAGGAAATCATTTGTGGGTGTCGGATGATCATTGGCCAAATCAAGATGCGGGTGATCAATATAATTTTGGGCCTTTTTTCGATCATAATAAACCAAAAGTTCAACCCAATCCATCCTTTGATCTCTGTCGCTTATCAGTTAGTTTAATTGATGGGTTATTTGATGATACGCCTCCCAAGAAGAAAGGAAAAGGTATATCCATTATGAGCCAAGAAGACAATTGGAAAGTATTTGAGACAAATTCTCCCTTGTACAATCTACTTTGGAGTTGGACTGTAGATGACCTTGGACGAACAGTCTATGAGGATAAGGATGGTCAGGAGAAATATGAGGGGTTCGATTTATATGTCCGAATTGCACACGATGTACATAATTGTGTGCCAAAAGACCAGCTCCATAAACCGGTATTCTCACAGTTTAAGTGGAAACAGAAAGTAAGCGAGGAAGAGAGGATTTATTCTCTGGGTATATAATACCTATTAGTTATCCGCTATCATTTTAGATATACATATAATACATATATACGTATATCTAAAATATTGAAATTCACTTCCTTGTACTTAGGAAGAGGGAGTGCCTGCACTGGCATTCGGCAAAACACCCGCTGAAATATTGGTTGTTGTATCCGATACGAAATGATTATTTGCATTAATTGTTTTAATAATCGGGGGCGGGCAAGGGCATCCAATACCGACACCTACACTACCACCTTCACCCTTACGAAAATAGGTCATTTTACCGTTTTTAACATTATTTAATATAGAATTATCATAGATACCTAGACGAGGAGCATAGGATGTATTCGGATTGACAGAATCTGTTATTCGGCCGATAAATGAGCCGGATGCTGTTAGGGCTTGTCTTCGTTGAGTTATTAATGAACTATCCCAGATAGTAGTTGGCATTCCTATGTAGTTTGAAGAAATTTATCTACCTGCTAATCTTGGGGGACCAACTTGTAGATCAAAGTCGCTACCCATATCAGTACTACCGCCTGACATTTGTATCGGAATAGGAATATTAAAATCGAATTTTGGAAACATATCGGGTACTAAAACACCGATAAAACCTATTAGAATAGCACCACTTATAAAGTCCTGGAGATACTGAATACTTCTATATTGTTTATCTTTGTATTTTGTTGCAACGAAACTGAGGGCAATAAAGATTAGACCGCCTACGAAAATCCAGGGAAACCATATGGGTATCATTATTCGGTTCATTTGAAAAAAACACACTGTATATGACCGCACGCATATGGGAGGGTATTGAACATCCTATAGACTTTCATAATCAGACGCTCCAATCGCTTCTGGAGCGTCTGATGCACGAGATTCCACATTTCCATTGTCCAAACTATCAAAATCCAAATCTGCAACTAATGACGAACCTTCTTGGTCTAGTATTTCTAGAGCCGGAACAGCATCCTCGTCTCTTGATGAATCGGTGGATTCATAAATCATATCGGAATCAAGAGGATGGTCTGCATCAAATACCGCATTAAATTCACCAAATTTAACATTCGGTTTATCTTCAATAATAATTGTTTGCGGAGCGGATTTTGTTTCACTCATTTCATTCTTTTCATTCTTTACACTGCTTAGATCCGTTACAGGAGTCTCGAGGGTTATTTTCTCAGTAGGTACTTCAATTATATTTTGTGGTACTGAATTATTGCTTTCAGGGACGACCTCTTTTACCTCTCCCATATCTTTGTCCTCTTTGTCCTCTTTGTCCTCTTCATTATCATCATCTGGGCTACCCTCATTATTTACAAAGTCTCGGAGTATGGATTTAACAGGTACTAAACTGCGGACAGCTTGAAGTATCCCCTCATTGATTAGTTGCTCAATACTACGATAGTTCTGTTGTTTTTCAATTCCAGGAATTCCATCCCGAAATAAATATGTCGAACTCCACAGCATTTTGGATGTCTCACATAAAACCTTAAATAAAAAGTGCTCCACTTTCGGAATATTGATTTCAACTTTTTTATTATTCGATGATAGCCGTATAGCCGTGAGAACTTTTGTATGTGCAATAAATACTGCTGTTAGTAAATCTTCCAGATAATCACAACCACAATTTGTTTGAATTCCCTGTATTTCAGTATTTACTTTTTGCATATTCCAATCATGTATCTCATTCAGCAGATTTTGAAATTGCCAGAGTACCTTTTTTGGTTCATTCGCCATTGCACTCTTGGCTTTCTCAAGAAGCTCCGTAAAGAACTGGAAGAAAGCAGGCACTAGGAAGACACATAATTGTTTTGTGTACTCGGCACGGGCATCCGAATAGACGGAAAGAATAGAATCTGTGCCTCTGTTCATTCTTATTCTTTCTATGACCTTGTAGAGACCTTATATAACGCACTTGCTAAAAACGCCCAGGATGACCCTGATATTTCAGTACATGCGCCGTAGTCCTTTAGAATACTCTCATTTGCTAAATGTGAATGAATTAGAGTGTCAGGATTGTAGCTCGATTTAATATAGGAAATTAAATCACCTTCTTTTTGTGTTAGAGCACAAGTACTTTCCTGTTTTGCATGTTCAATCAATTGCTTCCAGACTTCGGGATACTCTACCTGTAAAAACCCACACTGATTTGCACGCCTATAGGAATATTCATTTGGTTTTAAATATTCTTTAATTTCTTCAACTCGAATATCCTTGTAGTGTTTGCCTAAATGATTTTCAAGGTCTGACCAAGTAGGCTGTTGAAATTTCTTGATAATGCACCTAGAACGAATTGGTTCCTGTAGCCGACCTGCTTCACGGCACTCCAGAATAAATAGAACCTCAGATGCATGTGTTTCGAGAATACGCCGTAAAAATGCTTGCGCTTCGGGTGTTAAATCATCCGCACCTTCTAGCCATAAAATCGCAGGCTCAGTTCGCCGAGCCCAAATATGTAGCTTTTGACGGCCATCCCGCAGTGTTCTATCTTTACGACAGGGGCATACAAATAGCTGTTTCTTCACGGTCTCAGCATACCGTTGAATCCAATAACTTTTACCACATCCAGGTGGGCCTGTTAAAATAATGGGAGTCTTGTCTCCATTCATTGTTAATTTTGAGTAGGCATTGTTTATATTCCCCCTTTTCAATAATTGGGAATATAAAGGCATTCTTGTTTTATAAACCATAAAGGAAATGGCCTTTGCTCCGCTCAGTGCGTCGTTTGATACTAGTCATCTACACGATGACTTTTGGGTTATTGCAGTTCTAAATAATCCAGAGCGTTTCAAGAAGCGAACTGTACTATTTCATGAGTTTATCAATCGTATGAAGAATTACAATGCGAACCTATGTGTGGTTGAGGTTGCATATGGCGAACGTGCCTTTGAAACCGATGATATTGATGTTCCTATCAAAGTACAACTTAGAACCGATAGTATTCTTTGGCATAAGGAGAATATGATTAATATTGGAATTTCACGGCTTCCATCGAGTTGGAAATATGTTGCGTGGATTGATGCCGATATTGATTTTGTGCGACCAGATTGGATTTCAGAGACTATTCATGAGCTCCAGCACTTCCCTGTAGTGCAGATGTTTGAGGATGTGGTGGATCTGGGTCCTGACCATCAAATTATTTCAACTGCGAAGGGATTTGTAGCATGCTACAAAAATGGTCTGCCATTTACTCTCAATAATGGCCGAAAGAATCGAGGCGGTGACAAGAGTGATACTCTAAATGCAAATAATACCAGCTCTTGGGAGGATTACCAGTATTACGATTCTGCTTATACTCAGAAGAGTATTACTTGGCACCCTGGGTATGCCTGGGCGGCAACTCGTGAGGCAATTAATACAATGGGTGGTCTGCTTGATGTTGGAATCTGTGGTGCTGGTGACCATCATATGGCCTGTAGTCTAATTGGAAAAGCCGAGCAGTGTATACCGACGAGTGTAACTCATGGGTATCGCAATGCAGTTCTACAGTGGGCAGAGCGTGCATCTCGTTTACACAAGCAAGTTGGTTTTATTAAGGGTACGATTTACCATTTCTGGCATGGAAAGAAGCGGGATAGGCGCTATGGTGATCGGTGGCGTATCCTCACACTGAATGAGTATGACCCCGTTACTCATATCCATAAGGATTGGCAGGGACTACTTGTACTCTACCCTGGACACGATGTGCTCCGCAATGATATCCACAATTACTTTAAAGCCCGTAACGAGGATAGTATTGATGTTTAGGTGCCTAGCACTTTTTAGGAAAAAGTGCGTAAAAAACATTTGGCACTTTTGCGCACTTTTTCCTAAAAAGTGCAAAAAACACTTAGCGCCGACCACGAGTTCTACGTCGACCGCCGTGCGCTACATTACGCATACCAGATGTCGGGGTTGGAGCACCCGCTGTTGTTGCCCATTTCATAATATTTTCAGAAGGCTGTCTCATATTGGAATATGCAGAACTGATAGGAGCCATACCACCTCTGTGCTTACGTCTAGACTTTAGCATTTTCCCTGTGCGTTTAAATAATTTGCCAGTCATACGACCCACATTTTTGTATAGTTTTTTTAGACCCTTTTTTACTTTCGTTGTAATTCCCATTTTCTACTAAGAGATATTTTAAAAAATTGAATCTGAATGATTAGAATTAATATTCATTGAGATTCAAATGGAATGCATTATCTGCAAGGATACGAGCAGTGATGAACCTATCCAAGACAATTCGAATTGCAATTGTAAGTATAAACGCCATAATAGTTGTTGGATTGATTACGTTCATTCTCAGAAAACCGTAAAATGTCTCCTTTGTCGCATGGAGATTGAAGCTATGCGAAAAGAGAGAGAAAAGGATGTGAAAAAAGAAGACCCCGCACATGTAGTAGTAGAAATTGCAGGAAATCAACCCGTAGGTCATCCACAAACCGCAGGTAATCAACAAACCGCAGGTAATCAACAAACCGTAGGTCATCCACAAACCGTAGACGATCAAATTGCACGCACCCATCAGCAAAATTATGTGCAATCAAAAAGTCTTTTCAAACTAATTTGTCTGTTTGGTGTAGTTATAGTTACACTTGTTGTAATAATTCTCGTTGCTGGATAACATATGCGCTATGCGCAGTAGAATACGCTATGCACAGTAGAATACGCTATGCGCAGTAGAATACGCTATGCGCAGTAGAATACACCTTATTGTGCAGAAAGGAACTCCCTATATTCACGAATTACTGCATCATCCAGTTCAGCATTTTTTCTTAGACTCTGCATCAGAGGATTATTATCAACCGCTTCCACTGAACTGTATTGATTTCGTTCTCGGCTAATATCAAGTTTGAGTGGTACACGGTATTCCATACGTCCAATATCACCAACTCCTGGAGTGATATCAATTGGCCGATTAATGGATAATGCCCGATCATTAATGACATCTGTATCCAGTTTCTTGGATGTTTGACGACCAGGGTCACCATTAAAGGTTGCAGAATTACCCGAACCACCAATTGGCCGACGACCACGTGCAATTTGCTCCTTGTTCGGGTTTGTACGCATATTGTAAGCAAAGCTCGGATCCATAACATCATTCCATGCTCCATTGCCACCAGGCCCAGTCCATGCCAGACCAGCCGATAATTGTGATTTCTGTGTCGGGCGGGCAATATCATCAGGATCATACACTTTGAGGCGCTCAGGAGCCGATGCCGCTGACGCAATACCAGGTCGATCCAGATAAATAGTCGATTCCTTCACGGTTGTACGAGCAATATCTTTGGGATCCCATACTGTAATAGCAGGAGCTCTATCTGCGAAATTAATCGGAGTAGCTGTCATCCGAATATTGCCCGTTGTCTCTCCACGACGTGTAGGGCGTGCATCATCCGTGTAGTGTGCAACAACAAGTCCATTATCGGCTGGCACAGGATTGAGTGCCATAACACGTTCGGATGTCTCATTGCGCTCATTTGGCCGGATTTCATAGGATGATTTACCATAATCCGCTTCAGTAGCACCAACATTCTTTGTGTAATAGGAGGTCATATCTGCATTGCGATATCCAGGACCGCCATATTGTTGGGTCATTGGCATTCGGTAGGAACCGGATACATAAGATTCACCGAAATCTTGAGCTGCGGCCACACCCTCGTACTCCACAGAGGTCTCAGGGCGAGTTGTATGCGGTAGAACTTGTACAGACCGCACAGTTTCCTTGATTAAATCACCTGTTGTAACAAAAAAGCGTTCACCCGATTCATCAATATAGAATGTATCAGGTTTGTACTTGCGTACCTCACCGGAATCACTGACATCGGTATTCGTGGGAATAAAGTGTCCACCTGGTACCATCGGAGTATCATAGGTTTCCTTCGGATTGGAGAGGACACGGAGTTCATTCGTGTCCTTAGGACGCATAATTTCATTGATTTCAAGTTGTTGAAACCCCCCCTTACCCGCAAATCCGAACTTCTCTCCAATACCTGCGCCAACCCGTGTAGGTTCAAAGGGGCGTTCACCATTTCGGACAATGGGTGCCTGGGACGCTATGCGGGATTGGAAGAATTCCGTATTATCTTCCATACCAAATGGATTTCCATAGGGTGCACGGGATGTTTCAAACATATTTTCGACTTCCCGCTTTTTGATTTGTGTGGAGCCATTACCATTGTAGGCATCTAGCACGGATATATTTGCCTGGGGTGCAATATTTTGCTTTATGCGACCGCCGAAAAAGGGCTGCATGTTGTTGTGTTTAAATTCGGTTGCAGGGATGCGTTGTCCCGAAAGAGGACTGACGACATACTGATCATCAATATAAGTCGGATCGGACTCCGTATTATCCGAACGATACTCAGTCATTGGAATATTGGAATCAATTGGAGAGGGAGCTGGCTGTGTACCCGGGACGACTCCAGGGGCATAAGGCGGTTTATTCGAGGCATATCCCAGTGCAGTACCGTAGGGTCCAGGGCTAGGTTCGGAAGGATATGTTTGTCCATTTGGCATTTGGTACATCATATCAAGCTCAGGGCCAAATCCTGTTGCAGCAGCACCTTTGGGGGCAACGGTTAAAGGGTCTGAATTGAGACCCCGTGCTGCAGGCATAAACCCTTCTCGAACCTTGCCTGGCTGGGGTTGTGGTGTTGTTAGAAGAGGATATATGCGGTCAGATGGGGGCATTGAACCGGCTGCTCTTGTATTTTGCAGCATTCCATTAGCATTTTTATTATTGAATCCCTCACTAAATTTGCTCACTCTCGATACAAGATAGCCCACTCCAAGGAGACCTGCTAGGGCGGCTATTTCCATACTATCGTTCCCTGTCAAAATATCCAGAGCATTTTTGACGGAGATATAAGTCTACCCTAAAAATATTCAACGACCTAAACTGTATTTCATTTCTGTATGTTATGTCTATCCACCTTACACACCGTGATTTACAGTCATGTTCTCTCAGTGATGGCAAAACGGTTATGACAACTGTTACAAATTATGGCTATTTGCTATACACCCTAAATATGCTAAAGAGTCTCGCTCGATTCGGACTAGATAAAAAAGTACTTGTTGTTTGTATTGATAAAAAAGGTGCAGCCGTTTTAAAGCGCTTTGGATATTCGGTGTATTGTATTGACGACGATGACGGTGGTGGTAGTACTGGATTAAGTAAATTCTGTCCGTGGAACACTAAGGGTTATGACAAGATTTGTTATTTGAAGTTGGAGCTCTTGTACAGAATTCTCTCTCTTAAAAAGAATGTGTTATTGATCGATGGGGATATTGTGTTTCAAAAAGATCCAATGGAGGATATTCGGAAATGGTATGTGGACAGAACCAGTGATGTTTGGATTCAAAATGATGCCAAAGAAAATCAGAATACAACAAATATGTGTACTGGATACATGTTTATTCGGACATGTGATAAACTCATTAAATTGTATGATTGTGTCTCTGAGCTCGGGCAAAAGAAGTATATGACATGCGCATTTGATAACAATGATCAATCCTATTTCAATAAATTTGTTAAACCAGAGTGTATTATGAGCCCTCTTCCCTTGGAAAAATATCCCAATGGAAAAATGTTCTATGATAATACAGAGTTAGTACGCCCAACAGCGGTACTTGTCCATTTTAATTGGGTGCATGGTCATTTGAAAATGGCAAAAATGAAGGAGCACAAGATGTGGCTTTTGACACCCGAGGAGGAGGAAGAAATTTAGAGATAATAGTGTCATTATGATCGTACAAACGGATAGCGAGGATACATATCCTTCTCGTGTCCCAGCTCCGAAATCGGCGGTTGTTCAAATGGTGTATAACAAGTATTCTTTCTATGCGTATTGTATTTTTCCTTGTCAATATCCCTTGATGGTATAAAGAAATCAAAGGGTGTCTCAAAAGTCTCTTGTGGATTGTGAAATAATGGTTGCCATCGATTCCAACCAGTGGCTCGAAGAGTACATGGTGGATCTACGAGGCGGGCAAATGTCTGAGGTACATTTTCATCTTTGGCATTTTTGAGGGGGATATTATTCATGCGATTTGTGTCGGGATTATACTGGACGGCATCGCAGCGAATTTTGGAACCAAGACGATCAATACCTTTGAGATCGGATTCAACATCCGTGCGCCATTGCCCTTCAGGCCACGAGTCTCCACTCATTTGGATGCGAGTTGTAGCATTGACGGGAAATGTTGTCGGACAGTTCGCAGCGGGAGGGTTTAGATAATAACGGCTAGCATAGGATGTTATGCGCATATCATCGACCTGGTGAAAGGGATCGTTTCGGGGACGAGTGAGAGCCTGTTGAGTTGTGTAACAGGCGGACGCCATTCTTATTTGGGGTTTTTATAAAAAACGTGCGGAATACTGCCATGCGATTCTTTAGTATTTCTCAGGTCTCACACATACCTGATTTACTATTGGCTCAGGTGCAGTAACAGCAGGATATGCCCACATCTGATAGACGGGTAAATGTACTTTTTGCACATCAATCTTTATATTAATCTTTCGGTTGTCTCGGACAATCTCTTTCTGGTCTTTTGGCGGTGGCTGGTATTCTTTCCAGGGACAAAAAGTGTTCGGAATATTAATGCCTCGTAGGTCTGATTCTAGGTCAACCATATTGCCTTGTATGAGTGAGACATCATTTCCACCCACTAGACCAAGAATATGGCGTTGAGGCCTCGGATTCACAAATTGCTGTGTTAAGTAATCATAGTGTTGAGGGTCGTCTTCCTTTTCCCAATGAGATGTCAGAATAGGACCGTATGCATCATTTACATTGCTCAGATAGATTGCCATTCCTATTTATATTGTAACAGGAAATAATATGCGTTATAAATACGTTCTCTATACGGCCATCTATCCTTAATATACAAATCGTGAAAATTGTAATGGTCGATTATATTATCGAGTGCTTCCTGAGATGTATTTCCTCGAATATATTTCAAGAAGTATAAAATATCGTAATTCAGACTACTATAGGGTAAATCAAATGGTAGAATCTGCCCACCTTCATCGATAACTGCGAATTCGCAACCTTTTGGAAAGAAGATATTTTTACGCAAATTCTTTTCATATTGGCTAAAATCCATCGTAAATTTATATATCAATTTGGATGTTCCAATATAGGATATATTTACATTCCACTTTTCTTTACGAATAAGTTGTGTAATGTAGTAATTTATATCGGGAACTACGTAGTTGTAAATTATTTGGGGAGTATTGTTGTAGTTCATACTAATTATAAACTGTGGTATACCAAGTTTTTTGAATTGTTTATTGATTTCCTTTTGAATTCGCAAAGAGTTTGGGTCTGGCCCAGCAAATTCATAAATAATGCGCTGGCAGTCAATTGGAAGTGAGCGAATCAATTGGAACATCGTTTCATACCTTTAGGATAATTTTATTTATTTAAATAAATTTATTCAATTTTTACGGGATTTCTTTTGCTTTCTAGTTCGACGACTGGTTTTATATTTTCCTCCTACTTTTAATTTTCTAAGTCTATCTGCTAATGCAGGGTTAAGTTCGTTTTCTGTTGCTAATGCGTTTGTAAGTTCTCTTTCTCTAACTCTTAGCATGTCTTCATATTTTCTTAAATGAGCTTTTGCCCTGTTATATTGCTCAATATAATTTTCACTAGTGGAATATTTACTACTAAGTATATTTAAAAGATCCCTAGTTTCTCTAGTTATAATTTTTAATTTTATTATACGTCTCATAATTCTAGCTATGTACTTCTCTTCTAGAGGTTTGCTGTCGATTAATTTTTCTGTGTTTCTATTATATTGATTAAGATTCACCAGTTTACGCCCGAGTTTTTTTTCAATTTCAGCACGAATAATAGTAATATTTCCCGCCATATCTATATTTATTAATCTGAAAAAAAATTTTCCAATTGCTTTGGGGTCTAAGATATGCCAACTTCATCTGTAACTACTTTATCCATATGTACCGGTAGTATAGGCGATGAGCACCTATTCCGTATTATGTAGACTGCTGATAAAGATAGTAATATAATTTCAACTCCACTTCGGACGATAATCGGTGTATCTCGAATAAGAATCCCATATGGAACCCATATCGATGAAGATATGACACTTAGAAAACAGAATATCAGTGAAAATATATTCGTACTCTTTTTTGAATATAATAAATACATAAAAATAATCCTAGCAATAATTGAAAATCCCACCGCTGTATATGGTAATAATACGAGCTCCACCATACTCTTGTATAACTATTAGCAATTAACATCCCGTAAATAAGACCGTGTTGGAATACCACCGTGTACCCATCCTGATGCCGCAACTTCAGGGACTAAGTTCTTCGGGTTCTGTACATTTTGCTTGAGTATCGGAATGAGTGGTGTGTATTGTTGAGAGAAGAACTGCTCAGTCACTGTACCGCATTCCTTGCCCATACGCACTTGCTCGGAGTGTATTAAGAGACTCTCGACATCACGAGCGGGATTGCCACCAGCCATATAGGGTACTGTTAGGAAGGGACGGCTTTGAGGGCGAACCTGGCACCGATTGTTTTTGAATGCGGTCTGGTTGCGTAAAATCGAATCAGCATCAATGGAAGCATTGTTGTAGCCGTATCCTTCACGGGGATAAATCTGGAGTTGGTTTACGGCCATTGGATTCACGCCGGTGGCCTTAGGAACTAAGTTTGTTGTCATATAACGACCAGGCCCAACTGATTGCGCATAAAAGGATTGAATGCCACAGAGGTCATCTCTTGAATGTGTTAATCGGTTGATCTCCATTATTCTCTGAACTATTATTGGATATTAAAAATATATTTCCTAAAAAAGATATGCCAAAACCGAGCCCACTCGCAAAGAATTTATGTCATTGTATAAAGAAAGTGAGAAAAACCGTTAAGGTGCGCAGAGGGACTCCAAATAACCGAAAAGGAAAAGAAAAGGCAGCAATCGGAATATGTGTTAAATCGGTTCTTCAAACACGAGGAAAGACACTAAAGCGATTTAAATGTACACCGAAAGCGTATCTTTTGACACAAAAAAATTTGACAACCTAAAATAATTCCCGAATCAGGATATAGATGCCCCGCAGGTCTTCCACTCCACATGTTCCTGTTCGCACAAATTTATCCTCACAAGTGCATCAACCACAGGTGCACCAACCACAAGTACACCAACCACAAGTGCAACCCCCAGGATTTATCTCAAATATGGTACAAGGATTTGCTCTAGGAACAGGTCAAAGTATCGCAACGAATATATTTAGATCACCAACTGAAGTAAAACATGTACATAATACAGATTTAAATACAACACCACTACCGAAAGAATATACCGAGTGTATAAAAGAATATAATGACCGAGCATATTGTAAGTCATATTTGACTGAATCCAAATAGACGGGGAATTACTGACCTAAAAGAATTATATGATAATGTATTACATAGTCATACAATAATGTCGTATTTTGTATTAGGCCTAAAAGATTCTCAAGGAGTAGATACAATTACCTGGATAAAACCAGTAGATAGCTGGGATGATGCATTATCTCTTGCGTGTGCTGAGAAGGATAGAAAAATAGAGATGCAGGATACAAATAATTCGGTTAGGGTTCTTTCCCTCATAAGTGCAGTATCAAATCAACGATGTATTGATAACGGGAAAACAGATGTGTTCCGTTTTTTCTATAAATCATCTGATTCTGAAACAATATCTATAATACTGAAGAAGAATTAATCGCAGTATAAAAGTTTTTATTACATTTTTTACCACAAAAACAAATATATGAAATTTTATTATTTCTTGTTAATTTTTCTGAATAATCACCTACAAGTATAGCATTGTCTTCTTTTATTTTATTAGTAAGAAGCTCAATATTAAATTTTCTTCTTTTCATTCTATTAATATAATTCTTTATCAAAAATATTATCAATAATCAAATTTTATTAATATTTACGAGTCCATATTCAACCAAGGGATTGGACCACCATCCGTTCCCGCCAGGCAATATCGGCCACCTTCTTTACATGTCTTACCAGGAATCTTATACAACCAGTCAGCAAATGCACGCTGGTCATTCGGTACAGTTGTCGATGGCTGTGTCACAAATTGTCGCTGACTCTGATTCTTTCCGAATACATCTGTCGGGTCGGAGAACCATTGAACACGGAAATAGTCGTCAATTGTTTGTTTCACTGTCGGATTATCAACGGGGGCAGCCTGAGGACGGCCTGGATTGTATTTTATTTCCTCAAGAAGAACATTCATAAAGAGATTGCGGGCAGTTGGAGGAGTATAGTCTGGTAGTGCAGGGCCAGAATAGGGCGATGCATCTACTTCTACAAATCCCGTCGGGTCATTGGGTTGCACACTCCCTGGTGAGGAACCACCATTTACGAAACCTTCACGGCGTAATGGTGCTAAGTATCCACTAGGATCTACATTCGCAACATATGGTAGTTGATAGTAGCCATCGCCTGATGACTGCTTCGACGTCTCTGAATGCTTCGACGTCTCTGACTCTTGCAAGGGCATTCGGATGTGTTGTTCAGGCTTCGCAGTAAATATAATAACTGCGCCCGTTATTGAGCCAAATAGTAAAGCAACTAGCAATGCAGATAGTCCACCAAATATACTGGCAATAAGTCCAACGAATAATGATAGAATTAGTAGCCGGGCGCCAAAATTCCATGGCGAATGCTCACAAGTTGGAGTATATTGTAAATTCAAATCTTTGAATAATACGGAGATATCCGACCAAAAAGGCGGTTCACATACCCTCTTATCAGCACTCATTATCCTAAACCTTAGATATTTTATTATTTATTACTACTTGGTGTCTGCGCTTGTGCTTGTTTCTTCTTATCCAGCTTCTTGCGAAGTCGCTCTCTTGCAATGGATAGACGAGCACTTCCCTCTTTGCCCGCTTGCCGTGCTAAGTCCATATCTTCGAATCCAAATGCACCCTTCAGCCCAGAAAGCATATCCACAAATGATGTATTATTCGCAAATTCTTTCATTAGTTCCTCGGCCTCCCGAGCGATTTCCTGAGGACGAATTGCACCTGATGCAATCTTCTGCTGTAAGCGCTTTCCGATTTTTTGAATAGTGTTTTGGATAATTGCGGGATTATTGCCGAATACGGAAAACAGGATATCAAAAGCCCGGGACGGATTTTTCTCACATTCCGCAATCATTTCGCCACTAATTCCAAGGTCTTCTGGTGTAATATCTTTTACAATTTCCTGCGCTAGCTTAGCCATATGACCCTTCAGGAATTTTTCAGGAATTTTCGGAAAACCATTCTCAAAGATACCCTCCAATCCTTTTGGTAGATCTTCAGCGGCTGCACCAGCTTCAGCACCAGCACCTGCACCAGTAGCATTCGTATCATCCTTATTTGACTTGAAAAACCCCATAAACTTCTTAATTAAATCCTGAAAGTCAAGTCCTTCGAGCTTCTTGCTCATTTCTTTCATTGCATCATCCATTATACCACTCATCCATGCCGGTTTCTCTCCATCACTGAATCCGACCTCCATAAAACAGCAGATAGATACAATGCGCAGATGCTCCCAAATAGCCTTCTTAGTATTCTCGGATAGTGACCGCCATACTGTATCCTCTACAACTACACCTGGCAGAATTGCTCCTGGATTCTCGGTACTATCCTCGCCAGATACACTACCAAATGTATTATTCACTTTGACCTCTTCCTGAAACCGCTTGAGTCTTACATCCGGTTCCAACCCTTTTGCAACCGTGATTTGCGCAGTGTATTCGGGAAGCGCACCGAGAACATCCTCAACAAATTCATTGTACTTTGCCTGAAAGGTATTTGCATGGTCTGTCATTCTCCTATTGGGTTATGAAAAATCCTTTAGATTTCCTTTTACGCAATAATTATTGCTTTGCCTTTTCACAAAGAATACATAGCACCTTCATGTAATTCCAGATTGCATCCTGATTCTTTTTACCCATAGAATCCCAGTGTTTGTCAAACATATTGAGTGCAGATAGCATCTCATTGTACTGGGTGGAAATCTTTTTCTGCGCAATCTCCCGAATTGCTACAATATCTTTGTTAAGAATTGCTGTAGAACAATCATTGTACACATTCTCCACAAATAGGTCGAGAATAAGTCTGGGATTAATCTTTTTAGCACCTTTTATCGCTTCTGCCCCCATTTTAATCTCTTTCTCCTCTGGAAAGCTAACACATAACTCATCAAAGAAGTTGCACAGTTGTGTCGTAAATGCATTCAGAGCCGACATTTTCTATTGAATTATATTAGTAGTTGGCTTTAGATTGTTGTTACTGCCTGGTAATTCGTTGTGGCATTCCAACCTCCCGCCCCTTTTTAAACATTTCCATCTGCTGGTCTAAAAGCTCTTCCTTTTTACTCCGTTTTCCACTCGTATTTGTTGTTTGGAAATTGGAAGCCTCTCGTGCACTGACTCCGTCCTGGCCATTTAGATATGTAAAATTATGTTTCATCGATAATCCACCATCTCCTTGTGCACTAGTATCTGTCCCAATAAATGAATAGCTGTCCCCGAATCCACCACCCATTTCCATATCCATATATGGTTCGGGTTCTACAGGGCCTGATGGTACTCCATTCCCATTAGCACCTTTATTACCACCACCGTCTTTCATCTTTCGTTCATATAACCAATTCATAACTTCACTATCGGTTCTGGGTTCAGGCTCGCCCGAAATGACAAGTGTCGGAACCCTTTTTAGCCAGCTCGGTAATTGTGGGCGATTTGGCCCAGGGTCAACACATATAAAACGAAACTCTTTATGATAATTTGTTTTAGAAATTTCCTCAATAAAGGCTTTTGACCAATCACACCGATTTGAGTAAAAACATATATGAACGGGTGCTGGTCTACTCATCCTTTTCTAATTATCGAACGAATACCGATATCTTCAGACGCATTTCGATACTCGCTATAAAATTTGATTTAAATGATGATTCGGAAGATAGGTTAGGAAGAATGAAGTTTGAAAATCTAAGAAAACTCGACTCTCGTACCTATGCGTTTACTCTGTCTCCCCTCCATGTCAGCTATGCCAATACACTTCGTCGCATTATCCTAACAGGCGTCGAAACAGTTGCGTTTCGTGCGGATATGACATCTACCGGTTCAACGACCGATGTAGTCATCAAGAAGAATGATACACCGATGACAAATGAAATGTTGGCTGACCGTATTGGTCTTATTCCAATTCATGTTACTGAGCCTCTTACCTGGAAGGATGATAAATACACCTTTACTCTCAAGGTTGCTGGATCAAAAGATAATACAACCTATGTTAAAGCGGGTGACTTCCAGGTGAAAGAACATGTAGCAACCGAAGAGGCACCTGTGGTTGTCCCAACGGAGACATTCTTTCCACCGAACCCTATTACTCGTGATACATGTTTAATTGCAACACTTCAGCCAGGTTCGGGTGCAACACAACAATTTATTGAGATTGAGGCAAAAGCTACAAAGGGTACTGGGCGAGAACATGCACGGTTCTCTCCTGTATCACAGTGCTCGTATGAGTATTCATTGGATTCGAATCCGGCTCGTATTGAAGAGATGTTTGATAAATGGCTGGATGTTGCAAAGAAGGCCAGTGGTGTTGATAAAACATCCGAGCGATATGCTGAGCTCAGGAGAGAATTCAATACAATGCAGATTAAAAGGTGTTTCAAAATCAATGAGAAAGATGAGCCCTACAGTTATGATTTTACGATTGAAACGGCAGGAGTGCTCCCTGTCTCGTACATTGTTGAACGAGCATGCGAGGTTGGTGAAAACATGTGTAGCCGATATGTAAATATTCATCGTGGAGATCTTCCGCCTGAGATCTCAATTACATCTGCGAATTCCCGTATCATTGGGTATGATTTCCTATTTCGTGGCCATGATCATACACTAGGGAAACTATTTCAGACTTGGCTAGTTGAGAAACATATAGAGGGTGATGTAAATCCGAAAGTAACATTTGCGGGATACTCCGTTCCGCATCCTCTACGGGATGAGATGGTGTTGCGGATTGGTGTAGAAGATGGAGAGGAAGCGACTGCACGACTTGCTCTTGCTGAAACAGCAAAGGGATGTGTTGCAATGTTCCAGGAAATGCGCAGAGAATGGCGATCAATAACGGGTGCTCCCTCATTAACTCCTATTAAATCTCAAGTTCGTCGTAGAACTCCAAAAGTTGCAACTGCCCCGCAAAAAGTACCTTAAACAATATAAATATTCTTATCGTACGAATTTGGCCGAGTATTATTGTAGAGTGTTGTTAGTCTTGAAAAATATTGTGTGCGTAAATCCTCTATATCTTTATCCGTTGGATTATTTTTCATATTCACTGATAATGGTTCTCCAATATATGTTTGTATTGGAATGTTAAGCGGTTTATAAAATAATGATATCCAATTTATAAAAGACTCCATTGTTGGCAATGGCATACATACTTTGAATTGTATTAGGAAATTATTTATACAATTCGTAATATACGAATCATATATTTTAAAATTTTCGTTTTCACCATAGGCAATAACTGGAACAATCGGTGTTCCCGTTTCTAATGCCATTTTAAAAATACCTTTTTTATTGGCAATATTTAATTTTAATATATTGTCTCTTGTATAAAGTATTTCTTTGATACCACCGAGTGCTACACTTAGAGATTTGTTCTCTTCTAATACTGCCTTCATATCTTTATAATTTGATTGAACAAATCCAGCTTTTTCTAGGATTTCTTTTCCAAATGGTAAGTACCATAGGAGATAGGAAGCCGTTCCTTTAACATTTTTGTCCAGCCAATCAGTTAAATTTGTTCCAATATTTAGATAATACGAAAGACAAAATAGACCATGAGGATGAAAACAATAGATATATCTTTTATTGAATTTGAATCGATTTGAATACAATATTGGAAAACTTTTATTAATATTTTTATTCAATTTATTCATACAATTGGGAAATATATAGGTTAAAGTATTTCTACAAAAATTTATAATTGGAATTATCCGTAATGAACCGAGATAAATTAGAAGAATACAAATACTCAAAGAAATAAATCCAAAAAAAAGGGAACATATTATAAATCCGAAAATAAACAGGAATAAAAGGACAAAAGCAGATACAGGATATGTTGAACTAAATAAATCCATTATTCAGTTCAATATATAATTTAATTCTTTCGAATAACACAACTTCTTTATACAAGTAATTCCTGTTGGTTTTTAGCAAAATTACATTCAATGTATAAATTTTCAATCTCTTTTAAGCGTGGAATAGATAATCTGGCATATTTGGCATATGCTATTTCAGCGGAGTCAAAATTATCAATAGATATATGACTGAATAATTTTAGATACATTACCCGCATAGCATACATTCCTAATACACAGTCATTCTGTTCAAACTGTAAGCTTTCTACTCCAAAAAATTTAATAAAAGCATCAAAGTTATTTTCGTGTTTTATAATATATTTGAAAAAATTGGGGGAGAACACCTTGTATCTGCCTGTAAGTTTAATTATCATATCAGTATCATGTATTCCTAGTCGATGAATTACTTCTTTTATATCCATCAATTCATTCACACCTTTACTTCGAAAAGTGTGCTGATTATTGTTTGTATATATAACTTGGACAGATTTTTCATTCCAGATAAAATTATCGAGATATGTTTGCCGTTGTCCGTTATTTTCAACAATAATAGGTTGTATCGTAGAGGGGACATGTTTTAGGGTTTCAGAAATAGCATTTATATATCGCTCTCTCCTCTCATTGTCATCCTGTATACCAAACCTATTACGAATACAAGTAGTTATAATTAAATAAATCATTGATACCTATTTATTTAGACCGGTGGATATTTTAGGCTGCTGGGCACTAAGCAACGGAAAGAAGCCGAGTATAGTCAATCATAAATTTTCGACCACCGATATCATATACTTTTGTATCCCCGACTTTTGATAGAAATTGTTTAGTTGTGTTATCTTGCTCTTGTGCTTCAACATCTTTTGAGGCTAAATCTAGTAGATTAATATATATTTTAGGATTTGGACTATATGTACGATCTAAGATTTTCCCAGTAGCATCTGCTAGATCAAGATATCCTCCATCATTTATGGCAAATACTTTTGGGATTGGTACTGGTGCTGTGACTGGCACTGGTGCGACTGGTGCGACTTGTGCGACTTGTGCAACTTGTGCGACTTGTGCAACAGGTATAGGCACTACCGCAGGTTCTATTAGCAATTCACTATTTTTAATTGCCTTTGTAGTGTTTCTAGACCGATACCATAAAACCAGTGCAACAAATGCAAGAAGAATAATAATACAAAACAACAAGATATAGAATTTCATTTTATCTTTAGACGCCAATTGTCTTTTAGACTGATAGTGTCATACATTAGGGGGAGGAGGTACACTATCTAGATTCTTAATAAGAAATACAATTCTTTGCCAGGGTTGCTTGTGAAGATACATTTGTATATCCTCCATTTTTACTTTTTGAGAATTTGGTCGCAAATGCGATAGATATATGCCGTGAATATTATACAAATGCGGTAGATACATTTTAGGAACTTCATCAACAATCATTCTTTTTCGAATATGAAGTTCAACATAGTATGCGTATAATTTATTGACTATAACACTCATGTAAATTTTATAATAATTCATATAGTACATATCCTCAGGATAATACTCCAAATATTTATCAACTAAATTTTGCGTATATAATTGTGCAAATCGCTCCCGAATTGTGGGCGAATTACCATGTAGCAACTTTACAGTAGAATATTTATCATTTCGGAATCGCCAACGATTTCCCTGTGCATCCTTAAATACAATGCCCTGGAACTCCCAGGATTTGCCCTGTAGAAACTTTTTAATTCTAGTCTCTACTGAGTACATAGTCGAATCTTCAAGAGGAATTTCAGTCACACCGTCGACATTGATTAGAGTAGTGGTCGTATTTTCAAATGAAACTGTCTCTATATTCGGGATTCCATCAAAATTAGTCGGACTATCCACAATTTCTACTCGTCCATCCTCATACACAGTACCACTGTGAATTAAAAATACACGATTCTCTTTAATATTCTTTACAATGCGATGTTCTTTGTGTTGAACAAGAAAGCTATAAAATGTCGCAATCTCACCATTTGCTGTATTTGGTTTATTAAGGGTTGTAGTGGGTTCCGAGTGTGATAAATGAAGCGTCTCCGTATATGCCTCTAAGAAAAGTTGTTTCAGTGTCTTTGACGAATAAAATGTTCCGGTTGCACCGAGTTTCGAGCGACTATTGATATATACAATAGGGCTATCTGCTGTATGAAAGCAATTAATCATAAATCCATCGAGTAATTCCTGACACACAAGATTTCCTCGAACTAGCTCATCTACCGTGTGAAATGGAAACTCTCCTACCGACGCTTTTGGTGGAGCAATACATACTGGGCGATTTGTATTCATATTCCAAATAACGGAGCGAAACCATCGGCTATGCGGTAAATCCATTTTCGATAGAGTTTTATCATATCGAATTAAACAAATTCCATTCGTTTCGTCCCTATCCACAATACGGAATTGCCCGCCCTCTTCAGATTCTAAATATGTCTGTAATTCATTCCAGGTTGGATATTTATCAATCAAATCTTTGAATAAGGATACATTAATATTAAGTGGCATTTCTTTAAAGATAATACTATATATTGTCTTTATATCTTGCTTCAAAATAACTTGCTTCAAAATAACTCGCTGATTATTCCACAGAAGGTTTCTCTATAGGATTATAGGGAACGAATGAGTAATTCCGAACAATTACCACCAGTTAATGAACTGGTAGTAGAAAATGAAGAAAATACAACAGAAACAACAGCCCCTGCAACTGCTCAGCCGGTTGCGAACCTATTAGATGAAGGTGAGGCAGTAAATGATGAAATAGATGACGAAGCGGATATTGCAGGTGATATCGCATCCTCAGTACAGATTGCTCCGACAGCGGATACGAGTACAGTTGGTGTACCACAAGATGATCCTATGCTTTTTGTTCAATTAGGTGATAGAGTTGTATATGATTCTAAAAAATATCAGCGAACAATTGGTACGGTCTATTATCGTAGTACTGAACGAATTAGTGTAAAACCCGATGGTGTTTCGAATACCCTGCATGATTTTGAACTAGAGGATAATGAAGAGGAGGAAATCTACAAGGAAGAGTATGGTGTATCAAGCGTATATGTAATTGAAAAACGCAAGTTTGAATCTTTTGTTGAGCAACAGGACTTTCGTGTAAATCAAATAATCGATACTTTTGATTCATCTGGCGAATTATATAAGAGTTATAAGGTTACAGGTGTTGATAAAGAAAACGATTATATTAAAATTCAAGATTTGGAGGATGAAGAGGATGTCCAAGATGTAGAGTTTGGATTTATTGGTATTGATTCGGATGAGCCTTTTCGTATCATCAGTATTCGGCAACTTGTTCCTGAGGAACAAAGCAACAAAGACAATGTTGTCGTAACAGACGATGCTGTTACTGCACTGGATGCTGTGACTGCACTAGAGGCACCTGCAGAGGATGAAGTGGAATTTGTCGGATTTATAGAAATTGTTCGCCCGAAAATATTCCGTGAAGCGCAAGCATATGAACAAAGAATTCCAGACAACCTACAGAAAGTAGATGCCCTCAATGATTTTATCAGTGGCCTGGATTCATCTCTTCAAAAAGATCCGAAAGCAATCCGAGCAGTCCGAGTACTCGTGGAAACACTCTTTAACCTTAAACAAGCGACCGTTGCCTACAATGATGATGGAACAATCCGTGGACAAAAAGATATTTCTGCTTCCACACTCTCTGAGTTAATCTCAAAGACACCAATTCCACTCGGTCGCCCCGTTCTCAGTATCAAGAAAAAAGAGTATATCACATCATCCGAGTCCATTGATGAATCACTAGCAGAAACAACTGATACGAATGAAGTTTTCTTTGAGATGTTTCGGAAAGAGTTAGATGCTATGCTTGAAAATAAAAGCCAGATTGTGGCTGGTACAATAGGAGCAACTAGCACACCCGCTCAAGGCAAAATTGTTCTTGAATGGAATGATCAAAAGAAATTTCTAACACAGTTCTTATCTCCCTGGACTCCAAATGAAGTATCAGAACCTATTTGGAAAGCATTATCAGATTCTGAGTTTTTCAGAACTACGCCACCAGATGTATCTGAAGAAAAAGAGGACGAAGAAGGCAAAGAAAGCGAAGACGAAGACAAAGACGAAGAAGGCAAAAAACCCAAAGCAAATAAACCGTCCCATGAAGTTCTAAATAATATACTGAGCGGATACATAGCATCGCATGAAAAAAACGTACCTCCAGTCTTTGATAAAGTACCATTCGGTATGGAGCGTGCTCTATCTACAACATATCGCAAAGGGACTGACCGCAGAAGGCAGGAATTAATACCCGAAGATAGCGCAAAGATGAACTCATATTTGATATTCCCATTTAAAACCGTGAATCAACTCGGCAAGACCCGCTCGAGTAATATAGCAATAGACTCAGGCCGTGCCCAAATGTATAAAAAGACAATGAAGATGATTCTGGAAGAAATCGGTGGCCCCAAAGAAGTCGGAACATCCAATGATCTAATCCTACTGGATGTACAAGGAATGACACTAGGAAATATTCCACTGGCCGATTACATCGAGGGTATTTCTGTTCCCGCACTCGGCATCGGTGATACATTTAATACCCTAGAACAATATGGTCTAGATAATCTTGAACTAACACCTGATATTGTCCGTGTACTACAAGCCAAGATCGAATTATATCAATCACAACTCATTTCAACAATCGCAACTCTGCGTGGGATTATTGAAACAGAGAAGGCCAAAGAGCCAGTCCAGAATCCTTTTATTGACCCCCTCCAAATTCTCGAAGTTATTCGAAGCCAGCCAACACTCGTTGAAGACCTCCAGGAATATGAGCGAATCAATCCCACCCTTGCACAATCCGATCTAGGAAAAGTAGCATACTTAATGTCCAAACACCCAGACTATTTCCAGGTCTCTGCGGGGCAAAACGGAGTCCTCATTGCGAAAGCCCTATTGAATGCAAATAATGACATGTATATTCAGAGTCTACGTGTAGCAACCCTCTTGAAATTTAATCGCATGAATGCGGGTGAAAAACCGAAGAGAAATACCTGTAAACATGTTGCCGATTTAGTTGCAGTCCGCAGAATCTCGGATGATACTGAGCAATTCCAACGATTTATCGAGTTCTTCAGGAAGTACCAGGGTGATCGGGACAATAACTGGATTAATTGTAATATCTGTAAGGAACACCTTATATGTATTCATGAGCGTCTCCAAATGCACGCATTCTTGAATCCGAAAGAGAAGGTGACAATTGAGAAGGAGATTATTCTAAAATTTGCGGGGGGAGTGTTCCAGGGTAAATATATTTGCCGAAATTGTGGTCAAGCAACTCGGGATCTCGATTTTGACAATAATCTGGAATTCGACGACAATGGAATGCCGAAATCGGGACGAGCAGTACTTATCGATGATGATGCAATATTAGAGGAGCAACTAGATCAACTTATCAGTGCCCCAATTGAACCCTCGCAGATAAAGAAACTTTCGCTAAATGATGATGAAAAAAAATGCTACTATATTATTCGGGAAATCGCAGAGCGAGTGGGTATAAATCCAGATAATGAGGGATACAGAAATATAATTGATCGAACAATTGCGTGGGTGAATAAGTTTCCAACACGGGATGCTTATAATGCACTGAAAAAGAAACCCGATTATGACATTGCCGTTGCAAGAAATATTATTGCCGCTAGTGCTACTTTTATACTACTAGAAATCCAGGCCAAGATTCCATCCTATGTAGTACGCTTTGCACTTAAAGGATGCCAATCTCCTGGATTTGACGGGTATCCCCTCGAAGGTGATATATCTGATTCAAAACAGGGAATTGAATATATTGCATGTGCTGTTTCCAGTATTCGGAGAAATGACGCACCGTGGAACCAGAGCGGTTTCCAGAAAGTGACCGATAATATGGAACGGCAACGGGGTATTGTAGTATATATTTTAAATATTCTGAAGCAAGTTATAAGTGATGATATAATTCAGGCACAGCTCTCTGAAAAACGGAAATACCTTGAAAAGATGAAAGTATCGAATCCATCTATGCCACACGATGAAATCCCCGCAACTTTCCTACCCGAACAGCTTATTCTAAAACGGGAGGAAGCCGCTAAGAATGCGATTAGCCCCGAAGTTGCAGGAAATATGGGAGAACGGGGTCGTCTTGCACTTGTAAAGCTCTGGATACGACAAGCACATGTATTGGCCAAGCGAACTGCGGCACTTGTACGAGGGTCATCACTGATCGAAACCACATGCTGTTTGGCAAATATTGAGTCCCCCAGTAGTTTTTGGCGTTCTGCAACTGATTTGCCAACACTAAATCGTAGGATACTTGTGCCAAACCAGCAGGGTCAGATGCTCCTAACCAACTTTGTTCCACGGGAATCTGGATCAAATGTTGCAGAACCCGATAAAGAGCTGTATTATCGTATTTTCCTCAAATGCTGCTTTCAGGGACCCCGTTTTGGATATCCTCACGAGCCTGACCTGACAAATGCGTGCCCCTGGTGCGGTTTCCAGTTTCCTACAATGCCATCCGTTATGGATAGTAATACGGAGGGTAAAACCGCACTCAGTTCACAGAACGTGAAAATGGGTTCAGCCGAATTTACGGCACTGCTCGATAAAATCCACCAGGTCAATCAGGTTGAGCCAGTGAAAGTGCAAGAAATCAATTCGGTGCGTGATATTATGGGGGAGCTCAGTGAGATAGTACCAGGGCCAATACCAGGATGGAAAGGGATAATCATTGAGACAACGGATAGGTTCCTTGGATTACCACCTGATGCAGATAAAGGTGATATCGCTTTGGCAGCGGGGTCGATTTCCGATGCGACTTCTGCGTCCGAACGAGTTATTGAAGAGCGCTTTACGGGTGAAGCATATCAGACAATTTTGTCTGATATAGTGAAATTATCTTGGATGAATTTCTTTCAGGTACTTCAGACATATTTTATTGTTCCATTTCAGCGAATTGTTTCTGAATTCAATCCGGCCTCTCTCTTTGTCCCTATAGAGTTGAGAAAAGATTTGAGTGAGACACATGTTGAAGAAGATGTGACTCCAATACTAAATAATGATGTATCCATTCTAACATCAAAGGGTCAAGATATTAAAAAGTCAAATATGAGTCTAGCAAAAAGTAAAATTAAATATTTTTTACAGCAATTGAGTGGTATATTATCATTTAAAAATAAAATCCGCCCAATTGTTGTTCCAGGTCGTGATATAACTTTGACATATATCCAGAGAACACTATTGTATGGCCCTCTCGCAACCCTCATAAATCCATCCGATATTCCTGCTGGAACCGAAATTACTAGCCCGATACGCTCCGTTGGTGATCCATCTATGCGGTTCCTTCTAGAATTGGTTGCATACTCGTTGAATAAGTATCGTAGGGAGCGTCTCTCTTTCAACGATAGGGAAATCAAGGAGATGATTGCGATTAGGGATGAGAAGGAGAGAGTGAATGTTGTTGCGGAGTTTGATAAATTGCCAGATGAAGAGCGTGCAGTGGAACTTATGAACAAGCGGTTAGGCATTGGTAAGTGGGCGGTTGGTGGTACTAAGTTGATTTATGCATATGATAAGGACTACTATGATCTAGAGCGTCAGAAGCGATTAGCAGCGGGTATAACGGATTTTGAGGGGGCAGGAAATGGTGAGATGGATATTCCTGGGGGACGTGAGATTGATGAAAACGGATTTCCTGTCTATAACGATATGGAATTCGAAAGAGATGGTGGATATGACCATAATCAGCATGGAGATGATGATTATGAGTAGCGTGCACTTTTTAGGAAAAAGTGCGCAAAAAACCCCGAAAAAAGTGCACCTGGATTTTTGGGCACTTTTTCCTAAAAAGTGCAAAAAAGTGCAAATGGATTCTCCCAATTCCGGTAATTCTATAAGGAGATACATACAAATATACCAATTAATCTATAGGTTCACCCTGGATAATCTACAATGAATATTTCATTATTTTCAACTTTTTGATACTTCGTATTTGAACATCGGACTTTTTTCCCTAAAAAAAAGTCCAACGTGGAATTAAGGAAGCAATGTCCCTG
>Ga0214923_10000595_pt1 | contig 54081 bp, 73 predicted proteins | sample LL1510_MetaG_FD_177993 | JGI IMG/M metagenome (GOLD analysis project Ga0214923, IMG submission 177993) | Freshwater microbial communities from Lake Lanier, Atlanta, Georgia, United States - LL-1510 | ecosystem: Environmental > Aquatic > Freshwater > Lake | place: USA: Georgia | collected...
TCTAAAAGCGCAGGAGTTAAGCGAGTTGTACGAAGCGCAACTCTCAGCTCTCCCGCCCGAGCCCGACTACCGGGCGCTGCTGGTGGAGGCGGCGGAGGAGATTCAAGCGTTGGCCAAAGAAGGCCTAACGATTGATGCCGAGTTAAAGCACGATTTACGGACGCTTGCCGCCCGCATCCGCGCCGTATTGGAGGATAAATGAACGGCATCACAATTACAAAACAAAGCGGCGACTATCACGCCTGCATCACAGGCATGCCAAGTATGTGGGGGTGCGGAATCACTCCAGATGAGGCAATCATTTCGCTGGTAGCCGCTGTCAACGAGCAGGCCGAGGCATTTAAGGCGCTGCTGGTGGAGTGCGAAACCGAGTTTGTCGGCATGGTGAACGATGGTTTTGAAGACCCAAAACAAGAAGTCGCAGTACGTGGCCTAATCGCCCGCATTCGAGAGGCGCTGAAGGGGAAATGACAACCGCTGATCAGTCTTTTCAAGAGTGCTATGAATTGGTGCAGCATTACAAGCGCACGGTAGCCGCCATTGAAGCCGAACTCGCCGCCGCCAAGCGGGACGCGGCGCGGATGACGTACATCATCGAGCGGTCAAACCTGGGCGATCGATGGCTGACTGATGACGTATGGGATCAAGCCGCCGCACTTTGCCCGGTTGATAAAGATGAAGCCGAAGATATCCAGAAGTGGGTGCGGGCCGTAATTGACGCCGCGATGGGGGCTAAAGATGCGACAACGTAACCCAAACTGCCGCGTCTGCAAGCTGGGCGGGTACCTCGTCCACGGCGCACACCCGGAGTGCAAGCGGGCGGTTGACCGGGAGCACAAGCGAAAGCTAAATGGTACCGTGGTCTACACCAAGTGCCGGGAGTGCGGCACCGGCGGCGAACTCAACCGCGCGGGCCGTCACAAGGATTGCCAGGAGATCGTGCGCAAGCGGCTCCACGCGGCGAACCTGAAGCGGCACCGGGCCAAGGCGAAGGCTGAAGGTCGAGCACGACCGACGCCGAAGCCTGCCAAGAAAGCGGCGGCGCTGGAGCCACGGAAGCCGCTGATCGCGCCTAAGCGGGCGGTGGAGAAGGAATGCGTGCTGCTGGACACTCGGCCAACTTACGGGCCGTATGAGGTGCCGCGAGTGCTGCCGCAAGGCTTGCGCGATTACTTTGGAGTGCATGGGCCAATACGTAGTGCTACAGATGACTGGGCCGCACGCGGGGCCGGAGTATGACTTGGGCAGAGGCGGTGCGGGATATAGTGTTCACGGTTGCTATGGCGATCATTGCCATGACATTTTACACAGGAGAATACCCATGGAAAAGAAAATGACGCCCGCTGAACTCCGCGCCCTGCACGCGAAAAGCACGCCGGGGGAGTGGGAAGCGCGCAAGGGATACAATGGTGCGGCGCTGTGTCTTTACCTGCACCGTGGGCCAGATAGCGATGGTGACAGGCTGATGGGAGACGGCAACGACGTTGAGTTCATCGCCGCCGCACACAACAACCTCCCCGCCATCCTGGACCGGCTAGAGCGGGAGCGGGATGCAATGGCGCATGCTTTGGACGTTAGCGGGTTTGACCTTGGCAACGCTGAAGCTTGGCTAACCGCCCGCGACGCCCGCATGAAGGCGCTGGGCGCGGCGGAGTTAATGGAGAGTATCCATCGAGATTGTGAGCCGGGAGGACTGCTTACATTTGTCGAGCCAGTAGTAAAGGCGTGGGGGGCGCGGCTGCGGCGGAAAGCGGGAGGTAAGTGATGTTATCACCAAATCATAAAACCAAGTATTACAAAGGCGATCACGGCAGAAATGACTGTAATTGCGACGCCCTCCGCGCCGAAGTGACCCGTCTCCGCGCGGAAATGGCGGCGGCGCTGTGCGCATCAGGCTCAAATCATAAAGCATGGCTAGAGGCTGTATGCGATGCGGCAGAAAAACGAACACATTTAGAAATAGAGATCGGCCTTACCGAGCAACAGCGCGATGCAGCCATCGCCCGCGCCGAATCAGCCGAGGCCGAGTTGTGTGATGTGGTTCGCGATTGCGGTGGTAATGCGGCAAACGTCGATAACAAACGCCAGTGGGTCGCGTTGCACTTCCAGTCTCACAAGGCTCGCGCCGAAGCAGCCGAGAAGGACGCGGACATATGCCGAGCCAGCCGCGCTGAGATCATGGCCCACGCCGAGCGGCTGCGGGCGGCGCTGTTCGACATCCGACAACACGTTGCGCCATCGGGCATCGACCGGGACGATGCGGCGGTCGATGCGATCTGTATTGCCGCCATCGCCGCAAACCCCGCGCAATCGCTGGCGAAGCTAAAGGCGCAAGTGCTCGACGCGGTGGCATTAGTGACGCTCGCGGATTATCCCGAGGCGGCGGCAAAGGTGCGGGCTGAGGCTGAACGGATGGCAAGTGAGGCGGAATGAAGGCGGCCGATGTTTGCCGCGAAAACGGCTGGGTCGTAGGCGACCGGCTGGTAGGCACCGAGGAGAAAGGCTGCTTGGCAGAGGATACATCAATCATTGAAATCACTGCGATTGGTCGATCTAATGTGCTGGCGGTGAGGGTAGCCAGTCAACGGTATCGGGTGACCGGCGCGGAGCTGGTTTGGAGTTTGGATCATCGAGATTGGAGGAAGGTATGACAAACGAGCAAATGGACCGGCTGGCGGCGATCGAGATTATGAAATGGGAGTTACTCCCCGGACACCGCGAACTGTTGAGCGTGGACGTGTATCTCTCAACAAACGAGAGCCACACGCCGAACGATGAGCCGCTGGAGGCAAGTGTTTGGTCCCCCACCACCAACGAAGCTCACGCGGCGCTCGTCCGCGAGAAGATGCGGGCGGATGGGTGGGCACTGGTAATTGAGGCAGATCATTTTGGCTTGTATCGAGTCGAGTGGAGCCGGTTTGAAGCCGACAATTTATTTGCTTCGCGATTTACGCGGTGGTGGGATACTCTGCCGCTTGCACTAACAACAGCAGCTCTGCTGGCCGTGGGCGCGTGCAAGGAGGAGGAGATCAATGGATAAGCCATGCGCCACATGCGGTAAGCCATCTTGCTTATTATGCGACGGGAAAGTATACAAGCTGTTGAACGGAGAACTCCATCGCTTTGGTCGATCAATGGGCAGTAACATCCCTCGCGCTGCTACTACATGCGATGCTCCGATGTGTTTTGAGCATCGCCACAAAATATCAGATGTCCACATGCGCACTGACAAGGGTTGTCGGTGGAACACCATTGACCTTTGCCCGCTTTGCAATCAGGAGACGAAATGAAGACGAATTATGCGGCTATGGCCTATCTTTCTTATCGGCAGTACACCGGAGGAGTATCACTAGCAACCGGTCAAGCGCTGCCGGAATGGCACGAACTCCGTGAGGATATTCAGAACGCTTGGCACGCAGCGGCGGCTGCGGTTGAAACACACGTGCTGTTAGACCTGGAACGGACTCGAATAGCGAGGATGGTATGAGCGCAAATAACCCCACACCCGCCGACCTCGCCGCGCTGGCGGGAAGGCTGGAGGAAGACGCGGCGATTTACTACGGCAGCAAGCACCCGCAAATGGCCGCCGACCTGCGCATGGCAGCGCGGTGCGTGCGGGCCTGGGCGAAACTGGACAACATGATCGAAGAAAGCGACACATTTTTGCAGTTTCGGTCACTCGGCGCAAGCAAGCAGGTGTGGGTGCCATGCCAATCATGCGGTACTGGACCCACCGCCCTCGCAGCCGTCGAAGAGGTGAAGCCATGACCCAAAAGCAAAAGCTGGCCATTTTGGACATTTGCCTAAACCTGCTACAAAGCGGGCTGGCGTTCGGATTTCAAAAAGAACGCAAAGAGCCGGAGTACTCCGCTACGCGCGGGCTGGCTGAGATTGTAAAGATAGTGGAGGGAGAAGATGGCAAATCAGACTGAGCGCCTCATCAACTGCACCGCCCGCGAAATCCGCGCCTACCAGGCCGGGGGGCGGGTGCTGAGAAGGCGGGTGAAGCAGCAACCACAGCCAAATAAAGGCAAGGGGCTTGCTCCTGTACGGCCCTACCTCACATCAATGGCGAAGTGGACGTGGGTACTGGCTGCTACCGGAATGGGCGATGGGACGACTGGGTTTTACTCCCCCTTCGGCTCCCCCGGCGATCGGCTAGTGTTAGTCCCGCGCGGGTGCCGAGGCCAGTATTGTTACGAGGCCACCGTCCGCGCCGTCCGAGTTGAGCAGAGCGACGGCGTGTGGTGGTGGGTAGCGGAGGTGGAGGGATGAAGGCACCGTTTCCATGGGCCGGCGGAAAATCACGGGTGGCCGCTGAAGTTTGGGACCGCTTCGGCGACGTGGCGAATTACGTGGAACCGTTTTTTGGTTCCGGCGCGGTGCTACTGAACCGTCCAACCTCACCCGGCACAGAGACTATAAATGATCTCGATTGCATGGTGGCCAACTTCTGGCGGGCGCTTCAGCATGATCCTGATTCGGTAGCCTTCCACGCGGAGAATCCAGTCAACGAAGCAGACCAACACGCGCGGCACCTGTGGCTTTGTTCACAGGCCGAATTCCGCGAAAAGATGAAGGTAGACCCGGATTATCACGATGTCAAGATCGCAGGATGGTGGGTATGGGGCCAATGTATTTGGATTGGTTCGGGGTGGTGTGCGGTGCAGCTTCCCCACCTTGGGGACGCGGGGAAGGGGGTACATCGTAAGCGTCCCCACCTTGGGAACGCGGAAGAACCGATCTACGCTTACATGCGTGAGCTTGCGGCGCGGCTGCGGCGCGTGCGTGTCTGCTGTGGCGATTGGAGCCGAGTTCTCGGGCCTTCTGTTACCTTCAAACACGGAATTACCGGAGTGTTCCTAGATCCGCCATACGCGGACACAGCAGGCCGGACGGCTGATCTGTACGCCTCGGACAGCTTAACCGTTGCGCACAACGTCCGAGAATGGGCCATTGCCAACGGCGATAACCGAGACCTGCGCATTGCGCTCTGCGGCTACGAAGGCGAGCACCAGATGCCGGATTCGTGGGCGTGCCTAGCATGGAAGGCGGCTGGCGGGTACGGCAACCAAGGCGCGGAAAACAAGAATGCGGCACGTGAGCGCATTTGGTTTAGTCCGGCGTGTTTGAAACCGCAGGGTACCTTGTGGAGTGCGCAATGAAATGGGGCTGGCAGCAGATCGACGCGAACAACTACCGCTACGACAAAACATGGTCCGTCCAGCGAGACTTGGCCAGCGGCAAGTGGTACGCGATGCGGGACGGGAAGTACTGCTTGGCGGATTTTTCGGACGCGGGCGGTGCTATGCACGAAGCGGATCTACTGAGGGAGGCGGACAAGCTGTATGCGAAAACCGATAGCGATTGACTTGTTTTGCGGCCTCGGTGGTTGGTCTGAAGGCTTACTATCTCAGGGGTACGACGTGACAGGCTACGACATTGAGGCGCATGAATACGGCGACCAAAAGTATCCCGCTACGCTAGTTCTACGGGACGTGTTGACAATCCACGGCAGCGAGTTCAAGGATGCCACCCTCATCGTGGCGTCCCCGCCTTGCCAAGAGTACAGCTACATGGCCATGCCATTTAAGCGAGGCAAACAAATCGCGGCGGCGCTTCGAGGGCAAGGTGAATTTCCAGAGGGTTATACCGGATCTCGCACGGTTGAGCAACTCAACGCACTGTTCAACGCCTGTTTCCGTATCCAACGGGAGACATCCGAAACGACTGGGCATTACGTACCCATGGTTGTTGAAAACGTGAAAGGGGCGCAGCCGTGGGTGGGGAATGCGAAAGCGAACTTCGGATCGTTCTACCTGTGGGGCGACGTGGATATGGTGGGGGACAGGATTTACGCCGGAAATCTGAAAATGGGGAGCGGGGTTAAGGCGGAGCGACGGGGGCAGAAGATGAACCCAGACGGCACAGCACACGGGCATGGATCATGGTTTAAGGTGGCGGATTCGAAGAATCGCGGGGTTAAGGTACTCAACTCTACTAAGAACACGGGCGGCAGTTGGTTTGCAATCGGATCTCCTGGGCAGACTGAGTTGAGCATGAATCCAGTCAACGGCACAAAAGGGAATGGCTCGTGGTTTGGTAGGTACACAGAAGCAAAGGCAGATGGCCGTGGAGTATCAAGTCGATACACGTCAAGCAAATCCCACGCCCGCAAAGCCGCATCCGCGCAGATCGCAAAGATACCTTTTGCGCTGTCCGAGTACATAGCAAAGGCGTACCTCCCATAAAACAAAGCCCCTAGGCTTGCGCCCAAGGGCAAAAGGAAAGAGGAAGAGGTTCACCACTATTGTACTGTAATCGGGAAGTTCTCTCCAGCCGCAACCACGACATCGCCGCTAGTCAGATACTCCACCCGCATCTGCGCCGCCGTTCCCTGGCGCGTGTCTAACCCGGTGACAGTACACGGCGACGACGTGCAGGTCGTTGCCGCCGTGGTGCCGTTGGGCAGTGTCACGGTGGCCCGCATCTTCGCAGCGCTGGGCGGTGCGCCGGTCAACGTGTAGCTCACGGAGACGGATGCTGATACCGGCGTGATGTTGGCGTTGGTTGAGCCAAGACGATGGACTAGGTATTGCCAATTTCGGCAAGACTGACCATAGAACTTTCCGTTGCTGGATGTGGATGTTAGCATCCCGTATTGGCCATCCGCCCCCGTCCCGATCCACTCACCCATCATGGCGGACCAAAGATTGTCGCCGGCCGCCAGAATTGGAGCCGACGCGCCCAACAGATACGTCATGCCGTAGGCGTCAACCGCAAGGTCGTTTTGCTGCCTTTGCCCTTGAATGTCCGTGTCGGAGGAGCACCCGGTACCAGTGTCCCCATTGGCGTAGTAGTTCGAGTAGACCACACGGCGGGCTTGAAGGTTGCCGAACGATCCGGTACAGGTGAAGGCTGGCGTGATGCGGGCGGCGTTGGTCAAAACGTAGTTGCCGTAGTCCTGGATAACGGAAGCTGTCAGCGTCGTCTCTATGGCGGCACGATAGATCCTGACCATCGCCTCCATGAAGATGCCAGAATGCCAAACGATGTCTCCGTAGCCGAACAGTGATGCGTCCCCGGACTCGTACCGATACCCGCCGTTCAACACCGTTGATGCCACAGCCTTTGCGTAAAGCTCGCCGCTCGTTCCCGTGCCTACCATCGGCGTTGTCAGCGTGACTTGCGTGTTAGAGTCTACGGACTGGATGACGTATTGCTTGTTGCTGTCCGCGCCGTCGTAAAACGCGATGCTCTGCCCTGCCGTGAAAAACGATAGGAACCCCGTCCCGCTGCCGGTAATGATCGCCGATCCGTTGGACGCGCTGATCGTCCCGGCCCCGGTGGTGTAGGCGTTGGTGCATTCAAACCGCGTGGTTCCGGTGAGACACTGAAGGCCCCGCGCGTAGTTGGTCATTTCGGTGACCAGCCGCGCCGCGTACGCCGTCCTAGTGGCCGGTGTCGGGTGAGCAACGGCTATCCCAGTCGCAGCCATGAACGCATAGCCGGACTCGCGGAGGCCGAAGTACGGCGACGTGTAGCCGTTGTCGGTGCCTCTTTGTTCAACGTAAAGATCGAAATAATAATTGGCGTAGGCGGTGTAGCAAGTCCACTTCAGGCCCCCTGCCAGTTCGCCTGTTTCGTACGCACGAATCATCAAGCCTTGGATGCTGGCGTTTCTCGGTGCGAGCCAATTCGACGCCCCGCATGTCCCCGCTGTTGCCTGTGCCGCCCAAATCTGCGAATACCATTTATCGGCACATGCCCGCGCCGCCGTCTGGAATCTTGTCAATCCGGTGCGGTAGTAGTTCTGGTACTGTGCAAGACACGAATCATAATAGTTCTGTGCCTCCGTCGATGTGAAGGCGTTTGTGTAGTTCACCGTATCCGCGATCCAATAATCACCCATTGTGCGGCGGTTCCGTTCGGCCCACGCCCACTCTTGAACACCAGCCGCCAGCATGTCACCCAACATCAGACCGATGGTGGAATCCGGTACAACGACAACGCCCGCCGCGTTCGTGGCCACACTGCCAATCGTCAAAGAGGTTACCCCCTTCACGCCGTTGATAGTGGCCTCACAAGTAAGCGAGTATTGCCCGAACCCAGCGTTCCAGGTGACGGTGGGTGCCGAGGCGGTCGCGCTTGAGAACGACACTGATAGCGGTGGTGCCCCCTGTTGCCTCCACTTGTAGCTGTCCGCGTTGGTCCCGGCGCATGTCGGCGTGAAAGTGCTATTGCTGCGCACTGTCAACTCCTCGCCTACTATCGGGACGACTGGCGTTGATGGGTAGGTCGGCGATCCAGTCATAGTCAGATTCAGCCCGGTGGGGCTGCTGTCCGTGCCGCCGCCTTCGAACTCGTAATCCAAAAGGTTGCCGCCCGTGATGTTGGTAGGCATGGCACTATCCCGCGCTACCGTAGTTGAATACACCCGCAGCCACGCAAGGCCCGCAGGGACGCCGGTGCTGCCTCCGCTGCCATTGTGGAGCACGTCGAGTGGCGTGTTATTGAGGCTGATATTTGAAACGGTCGCCGCGACGAACTGTCCTCCGTTGTACGTTGCCCCGGTCGCCGCCCAGCTTTCGATGGTCCACATGGTTGTATTCCATTGAACTCTGACGATGACATCGCTTTGCGAGGCTGGGATAGTTGTGGAAATGGCCGGGGAGCCGCTGTCATAGAAGCTGGTGCAGGTAATGTTGCCAGCATTTTTACTGCACAGTAATGACCCGGCGTCCAGAATACGCCCCGTGCTGGTCCAATCGTGCAGGCGGAACTCGATTCGCACCTGCGTCATGTTCGTCCATGGCGTGGTGTTGGGGAGCGTGGCGGTGCCGTACTTGCCGCTGGCCCCTTGCAGGGAACGGTACGGGGCCTGAGCGAATAGGCAGGACGACGCGATCATGAATAGGGCAAGTCTCATGGGATGAATGCCACCATAGGGTAAGCGTTGGCCGTAATGGAACCAGTAACAGCGGTGATACTGCCTGTGGTGGCCGGCAGGGCCAGCGTTCCGCCAGATCCAGTAGAGACATTTGCAGCAGTGCCAATTGCCACGGTGCTGGAAAAAGCGAAACCGGAACCGGAACCAGTGTTATAGGCAATCGTCCCGCCGTTGGATACATAGATGCCGGTAGCGGCATCGCCGCCAAATGCAAACCGATATGTCGTTCCTGCCGTCAGCGTCACTGTTCCGGCGAATGAGCACACATGGCCGTTGCCACTCCCGCTGGAATTGGCGCAGTTTGCGGTTGAATTGGTCACCCGAGTACTACCCGCAAAGGTGTAGATTGAAAATGCTACTGACGCCACACCGGACGCCTGATAAGCGATCTTCGTAAATGACATATTAAACGTTGGCGTGAAGCTGTACGCCTTGACCACAGTTGCTCCTGGATTGAATGCAATTTCTGATCCGGTAGGCGGACCAAAAGGCCAGTACACATCGACCAGCGTAGGTGTTGCACCTCCCCCGCCATCTCCTTGGATGATGTATTGGGTGCCGTCATAGCAGATGGTGATGGGCCGGTCTGCTGTGATATCGCCCGCCGCTAACGCGGAACCGGCGCGGTTGAGTATGGACTTCGCGCCCAGAGTGTCCACGTTAATCGTCGCCGTCGTCACATTGGCAAAGTTGGCGTTTAGCGTCAGGCATCCGCCCGTGGTGTAGGCGGTGAGTGCGGGAGTCAGAGAACAGGTGTAGGTGGCGTTGCCGGTGGTGCTCCGGCAGTACGTCGATGTCCCCGCTTGTGCCGTGGCGCGGCTTTGGATAATGGCCGTGTCAACCGTCCAAAGGCCTGCCGTATCGATGAGGCCTGATCCGGCCGTCACCGAACTACCAGCGCCCACCAAGTCAAGTTGCCCGGTGAAGGGGTTCAGCTTGACGGTCTGCGCCGACAAGGACGCCGCAAAAAACAAGGCAGCGGATAGTCCCGCTGCCCTTCCTGCCTTCAGTGCTTTGGTCATGGCCGTTTACTGACGCCCCCCAGCCCGCGACGCCAGCTTTGCAACGGCATCCGGATTCTCAAACCCGAATCCGTCATACACGACCCTCTTGGCGGTCGGCACGTATTTGAGTGCGATCACGTCAATCTGCTGTCTGGCAGCAGCGACGAAATCCTCGAACGGATCAATATCCGGGACCTGAACCGTGTCGGTTCGAATGCCAGCGACCTGGAAGTTAACAAGGCGAACGTCCTTGTTTTCTTCCGCCTGAACGATGTCCAGAACTTTGACTACTACCCATGTTGATGCCATTTTGTTTTTCCTTTACTGAATGAAGATTGACCACGCACGCCAAGTTGTTTGAGTTGTCGCGCCGCCCGTGCAAGACACGCCAATGCGATCACCAGCGACAACAGCTATCGATGGGGTTGCTGTCCATGACCTAGGGTTAGACCCATAGGATAGAGCAACAATAGTTATCGTGGGAGTTTGATCCACTTGGTTCAAACGAATGCGACACGTTGCGTCGTTTGACGGTGCCGTTGTGCCAGTAACAATTACGAACCTTGTTATCGTACCGGCGAAGGGGACCGTAAATTGACGACCGGCCTCGCCAGTACCCATGGTCGCTGCTCCAGCGCAATACGCAAGCGTTGACGCCACTAAAGCGCTATCCAGGCATGTAGACCCAATGTAATATCCAGCGCCTAGATTCGTCCTGGCTGTAGCCGCATCTGATGCCCCTGTTCCGCCTTGCAGTACCGTGACAGCGGCATTGTCTGTTAACACGGTGGCGCTGGCATTGGGGAGGGTGAACGTCTTCTCGGATGTCGTTGGTCCAGACAGCTTCGCGAAGCCGTTGCCGGTACCGCCAAACGTAGACGAGATTACTTGAGTGAGTGCCGCTGTGCCATCGAAGTTGTTGCCGTAAATGGCGCGAGGGGTAGCAAGCGCTGTTGCTGTCGCCGCATTACCTGTCGTTGACCCGGATGATCCACTGACATTCCCCGTCACATTCCCCGTCAACGACCCCGAAAACGTCCCTGACGTGGTACCGGGAAGAGTTGGGTTATTCGGAATGCTCAGCGTGATAGCCCCGGTGGAGGCGCTTGCCGTGATTTGGTTGGCCGTGCCAGTGATGGTCGTAGGGAGCGGCGTGCAGGACTCGGAATTTCCGGAGGCGTCCACACCGGGAGTGAAACTGCCAGCGCTGCAATTAGTCCCGTTGGCGGCTAGGGCTGTTGCGGTCGCTGCATTCCCAGGAATGTTCGTCTGATCGCCGGTATTCGTCCCGCTCAGATTGGACCCGGTGACCGTTCCAACCGCAGCCACGCTGGACGGTGTGATCCCGCCAAGCGTCAGCGTGATCGCTGGTGTTGTGGTGGCCGTCGCCACGCTGCCAGAAACACCATTGGCCGTGGTGACCGACACGGACGTTACGGTACCGGTTCCGCCACTGCTCGGTATGGCTGGAGCCCACGCCGATCCAGAGTCCCGGCACAAGAGCGTAACCGACCCGCCGCCAACCGTACAACTGGCGGTGGAGGCAGCGTCGGTGACGAAGGCAATTCGATTGCGGACGCCAAAAGCGGGAAGTTTGGCCACGGTATAGGACTGCACAATCGGCCACAGAGGGCGGATCTGCGCAGCCAACGGCAGCAGCGCCAACGCGAGTATCAGGCGAACCATGACTTCACCTTGTCGATCCAGCTAACCGGCGGAGGCGGTAGTGGAGGTAGTTCCGGCTTCATTGCCGCAAGATCTCGCGCCTCCTCTAAAAGCGCGACCATTTCTGCCTTGAGCGCGTTGGCAACCCGCACCACATTCGTCGGAGGCATGCTTGCCATTTGAAGGACGGCCTGAAAGACTCCTCTCTCAACCTTGGGAGCAAGCCGCCCGTCTGGGATGCCGATGCGGATATGTTGGTCAGACTGGATGCCGCCAGGCCGAAGTAGCAGGATGTTCGTCCCGGCTATGTCGGCAATGCGGTTGATTAGCTTGCGCTCCCACTCCGAATCAACGCCATCGACTGTCGGCACAGGGCCGTCGCAATGAACGATCTCCACCGTGTACAGATACCCCTCATCGCTGACCACCACAGTGGGATCTTGATTCAGCATTCCGCGAATCGCAATTGCGGAATCGGTATTACCTAAGATTCTGATTCTCATATTTTCACCCAATGAACAGCACAGAGACGTTGAACGAACCGGAGGAGCTTTTCAGGTATGAAACAGCGTCGCCATTCTGCGCCGCCGCATAGCCCGTGATGCCCCTAGGGTCATCGGACATAATCCACTCTTCCTGCGTGCCGGCCGGAATGGTCAGTTGGGTTGTGGCCGACGAACTGACGATCCGGCGGTAAATATCAAGAGCGCCAGCCTCGTTGTTTGACACGATGATCCGCTTGACGTTAAACGGCCTGCCGGACAAGGACGCGCTCGGGACAACAACTGGAGTCCATACTACCGAATCAACAGCGATGAGTGACTGTGCGATGTTCATGTCATTGATATTGCGTCGGGCTGGTCGTGCAAGTGGTCGTCGAGGAAGGCACGCCGGTGGACCACCCAGACCAAATCATGTTGCTGCCGCTGTAAACAAAGAACTGCACCGACCAGATACTTGATGTCGTCCTGGGTGCTCGCGTGGTGAATACAATCGTCCCCGTTAAAGCACCGAAGGCCGTCGCGTCAACCGGGATGGAGAGTGTGGTGGAACTGATGATCGTCGCTGTTCTCGCTCCATTGATTGCAACCCAGTTCCCCGTGCCGCCGGACACGGAGATGTTTGGCTTGGAACTGACATCGAACCCATGCCCGCCGCTGACGGTCAGTACGGTCGGACTGGCGTTGGTAGCGGATGCCACCGAGATTGCCGGCGACACGGGCTGAATCGAAGCGGCCTTGCAGAGATAAATCAGGTTAGATCCTGAGTACCCGGCGATGTACTGATAGCCGACATCCGGGTTTCGCTGCGATAGCCGGAACTCGGTTTGCGCGAATGCCGACAGTGACGCCAGCACGAGGAGTAGTTTTTTCATGAGTTGCCTTTCAATTTAATTGCTTGCGAGAGCGCTACGGACACCGGGTGAATCCAGCGCTCATGAACCGGGTCCGTCAGTTCCGAGCACACATGGAGAAGTTCATGCGCCATAATGCGGTCTGGGTCCTTGTGCTGCCCGTCGCGCACCCTGATGGTCCACGGCGGTCGCTGGCTTCCGTCGTATTCGACCGTGGCATCACAGTGCGGGATCTGGTCGGCCGGTACCATATACAGCTTCGGCATCGGACGGATTTTCAAAATTCCGCACCAAAACTTTAATAGCGATCGCCACTCTTTAAGGTTCATTTAACAACCAGCCTCAGATTCGCGAGCATTGCGGCCATGAGCGCTTGGATGTGTGGCTTGGCAAACAGCTTGGCAATGTCCACCACTGTCCGCCCACACGGGTAAACTTTGACAGTATCTGATCTGCTAGTCATTTAACAACCTTCCGGTAGTGTGGGACGGGGTACGGACGGCCGCCTGCCATGATGCGAAACTTCTTCACCTCGACTAAGCCAGCGCTTACGCCGCGCTTGAGTATCTCTGCCGTTCGCGGCGTTGAAAGGCCTGCTTCCGCCGCGTGTCGCTCTGCGGTTTCCCATCCATCTGGCACTTCGTCAAGCCCTCCGTTTTGCAGCGCGGTAGCCAGTTCTTTCAAGAAGCTCATAGCGGAAACCGCCATTCTTCCGGCTCGCCGTCACCGCACTCGCATTGCGTTAGATTGAGCGCCGCCGAAGTGTCGCTAACCTCTCCCCACACGCAACCATGAGCCCATGCGTGCCAGGATCGATGGTTGAAAGCGTACTCCATCTTGTGCTTGTTGGCCGTCATCCCAACGCAGTAGCCAACAGCCCCGCCGTGCCGTCGCGCTTGCGCGATGCCGGGTTTGTGGAGATGTGCAATGACGCAGTTGCCGTAGTTTTCGGCGTGGTCGCGAAGAGCCTGTTCGTTGTAATAGATCCCGTGGCCCCACTTGTACCCGCCGAACTCGAACCACTGCTTGACCGGGTGATAGGGGTTGACGACCGTTCCGTTCTCCCGGTCAATCTCGCGGATGCTATTCAGGACGCGCGAAGCCGCGTACGAAATCACCGCGTTGTTCGTCCCCACTAGTTTGTATATCCGGTGGTCGTGATTGCCCTCTATGCGGTGCGTCGGGCGATACCGCTTCAGCCAATCACTCCCCGCGTCAAAGTCTACATCCACGTCAGCCGATTCATCGCTGGTGCCTTTTGCGCCGGTTCGGAACGCCGTGAAGTCGCGAACGTCTCCGTGGTCGATGACAATTTCCGGGTTAAATCGCTCCCGGAAAGCTAAAATGTTGTCCTGTGCCGTTTGGCAGGCGTATGCGCCATGATTGCAGCCAACCGACATGATCCGCCGCCACTTCTGGACGACGGCGGGCACTACTTGCCCCCACCGTGTTGCACTATCCATGACGCCACCGCGCCAATAATTCCCGCTGGAATCGTTGACACAAGAGCCACGAACCGCCACGCGCCACGAACTTCCGCCAACGCTGTTTCTAGCACGGCTATACGGTCTTCGTTCTTTGCCGTGCGTCCGTTTAGCGTTCCGAGGTGAGACTCAATACTGATGAGCTTTTGCTCAATTACTGCTTCTGACGTGCGGCAATGCGCCACGTCGTCGCGCAATGTGACAAGGACTTGCCCCATGCGATGAAGTGCTTCGAGCGGTTCCTGTGAGGCCAAGATAGACTCCGGCATTGGGATCTACTGCTTCTTTGAATCTTTTGCAAACCACCCCAACAAGGTAGTTGAGATCACGGCAATGGCTTGCGCTACCGGTGCAAGATCAGCCGGAATTCCAAATGCGCCAGGGTTGGCTACCGCCGCTCCTGCCAGCGCCGCCACGAATCCACAGATGCTTGTTTTCCAGTCGTTCATCGCTTCCCCTTTATCGCACGTATTGAAAGTATGCAGAGGACACACCAAAGTATGCCCTCTGCCGGTGATTGCATTAAGCCGTGAGAGCCCGCTTGATAGCCTTGCGGACTTCCGGGATGTTGAGCATGGCGGACTCGGCGTCGAGGTCCAGTTCATCGCAGATGCTGCGAAACGCAGTGGTCGGATCGCCGATGATCTTTTCCGTGGCGATCAGCGACGCGACAACAAATAGCCGCCCTGACGGCCCCTGCACGTGGACATAGTACTTCTCTCCGGGAGCGAGTTCCCCTGCCGGAACTTGATCGATAGGATAGATCTCCATCGCTCCTCCGCCGACCTCTTCCACGCAAAGCTGGCCGAAGGGTAAGCCAAGCGCCTGCTTGGACTTCACCCACGCCTCGGCAACTTCAATGGAAACATTCTGTGTTCTGTTGGGTGCTACGAAATTCATATAATTCCTCGTGTGTGGTTATTTCTGTTTAGCCCTGCGCTCGGCAATCGCTTCCAGGACTTTATCGGTCAAAATCTTTTTCTCTTGGAATGGCTCAAGGATGGCGACCGCTTCGTCCTCGCTCTTTCCTTTAATCAGGCCGAGAAAATATTCCGCTCGCTCGTCGGCGCTCTTGTGAAGAAGGTATCGATCTGACTTGCTCAGTCCCGACTGTTCTCCCTGTACCATTTTAGCGATATAATCTTCTGTTTCCTCACTCATGGTGCCATTATCTAGGGCCTCAATCATGCGCCGCTCGCCCTCTACCCTGTCGTCCTTCCAAGCGTTGAACAATTCCCGCGCCATCCGCATGTTCGGGGCCTTTTCTTTTGCGATGGTTTGCGACGCCTCGTCGATAGCCGCCATCTCGCGCTCGTCGGTCGCGCCGCCACGGGCTTGAAGCGCACGCCGGCCAAACGCTTGCGCAGTGGACTCGCCGCCGACCGGCACTTTCCGCAGGTAGTCGAGCACGGCATTATTGCCTGGAATGGCGTCAGCCACACCTTTGCGGGCTCGGTCCACGACGTTTAGGACCTGCGGTGCGACAGTGCCAAGGTGGCCCTTGATCATGTGGTCTACCTTCAACGGAGCCGCACCGATGGCATCTCCGATCATCTGCGCCGTCCCGCTGGTGGAGTCGAAGCGCTGTTCGGATGTTGGGAGCGAAAGCATCCGCTGCGGAACGATATCACGGTTCGTGAAGAAATTCTTATTGACCGACACCTCAACGGCGGGCTTAGCTGTCATCGGCACAAACTGGCCCGCCATCTGTTCGCCGGTCCCGGAGATCGGGTTGAGATAGTTGTAGACGGCGGCAAGATATTCTTGGGCCTTTACTGGATCGCCGCCGTACTGCGCTTCGATGTTCCGGCGCACCAACGTGCCGACATCGCTGATCCCAGGAGCCATCGGTAGTTTAATCGCGTCGTATGTGCCTCTGCTGTTCTTCTTCGGATTCTCCGGCAACCAAATTAGAGACTTGTCTTTCTCCCACGGCTCAATATCTTCCCACGCCTTCCGTTTCTCCGGCGTGCTGATATTGTGCAGTGTGGCGATAGCCACCGGGATCGCCACCGTCATAGCTGCTCTGGTCGCAAACCCCACCGGGTCCTTGCGCATCGCGCTGATCGAACTTCGAGTACCCTGGATGCCAGCGTTGGCGTATGGGAATAGGACCATCAGGCCGCGCTTATAGTTGCCGCCCCGGTAAAAGTCGCCGGTGGCCTGGCGTGATGCCTTGGCGGCGGTAGCAGCGGCGTCTTGCTCTCCCATCCCTCGCTTGATCGCCTCAGCCTTGGCGATGCGGTATGCCTGCATGCGGGTCATGTCTTCCGTCATGCCGATGAAGTTCTCGACATCGCGCCAACCGCCGCGAAGGGCGTTTGTGACGCGGCTTGTGCCGGACTCAAAACGATGCGTGCGCGCCACGCTCTGATTCGGAAGCGTGGACTCATCCCGAAATACATTCCCGAGGGTGTTGTATTTCTGAGCCCGGATGTCGCGCACCCCAAGGAGCGGTTGCTCCCGGTACAGGTCGAACGAGTTGCCGCCGCCACCGTTCCAAACCATCTCGTCGTACATGCCGTTGCGGGCGGAGACGTAGTTGTCGCCCACATCGCGGATCGCCTGAAGCGTGGCCTTAGCAATATCCATGTGGATGCCGGTGAGATCACCGATCTTTCCGGCTATCGACTTGGACCCTGGATTCGCCTTCTCCGCCATGCGGTCCACGCTTATTTGGTTCAAGTGCCGCGTCGCTTGGTCGCGCGTGAAATTGTATAGCGCGAATATCGGATTGATGCCAGTGGTACCGACCTTGAACGCCCGCACCGCCCCGCCAAGAATCTGCTGAAGCAAGCCCATGCCCTGCGCGTCCAAACTCTTGGCTGCCCGAACGTACTCAACCGGCGCGGCAACGTGCTGGGCGTTGCCGTTCTCAAGGTAGGTGAAGTACTGCTCCGGCTTCATCTTCTCGGCAGTCTTTGCGGAAATGCGGCGGATGAACTTGTCGCCACCGGGAAGGTCGCCATATTGCGCGGCAGTGCGGGCGGCTTCGTTCTGCGCCGCCTCCCGGATCACTTGGTTGGTTTTTTTGAGAAGGTTCTCTAGCGGGCTATCAATCGCCAGTTTGTCTGAGCCCTTGAGCTTTTGAATGACATTCGTGGACGACTTGCTGGCCGTCGCGCGCGTGTTCTGAAACGGCTCCACCCCTTCCGGCATAATGCGGTGAAGATCGGCGTAGTCTGGATACATCTTTCGGAGATTGTCAATTTCTGCCTGACTTTTTATCCCCGACTGCACCATCATATCCTCAAGCGCGGTGACGTGATTCTTGACGGCATCGAGATGCTGCTGGTACTTCGGCGTGAACTCAGCGATAAGCGCGTCGTCCTTCAGGATTTCATCCGGTTCTCGGCCCAACTCAATCTGTCCGCGCTCCTCCAGCCGCGCGATCTCTTTCATCGCTCGCTCGGCGGCGGTCTTGCTCCCTGATTGCTTTGCCGCAGCGTAGGATGTTTTGGCAGCGGCAAGGTCAGCCGCGTTCTGCGCATTCGTGCGGTCAATCTCAGCGGCTCGACGGGCCAGCAAAAGCCGGTCGAACCCCTCCACGTCCATCTGCGTCGGCAAGTTTTGGATGGCCTTCGTCAGTCCGGTCTTCTTGGCGAAGACTCCGGCGCGGGAGTTGGCTCGATAGACGTTCGCTACCGCCCGATCAAATTCCATGCTGGGGCGAATGGAGTAGGTGTCATTGTCGCCTTTGATGATCTCCCGGTGAACGTCTTCCATGGGAGCTATCGCGTCCACCAAATCCGGCCGCAATCCATGCCAGTACAACTGAAGCAGCGACGGCTTAGACGCTTGCATTGCCCGTCGTGCGGCCTCTCGCTTGGCCACCTGTTCGGAGACGTGTAGTTCAGACGGCGTGAGCGGCCTGCCGGGATTGGCGAACGGCTTCCACGAACCAGCCTCGCTGCTGCGCCGGTTGTACTTGGCGCGGGCCTCTCGCCGTGCCTTCGGGTCCTGCGATGACATGCCGTCAATAATGGCGTTATCTTGCGGCGATAGTGTGTCCGGGTCCATGCCCAGCGTGCGGGCGATCTTGGCGCGTGCGGCGGCTCGCTGTGCTAATGGATCGGCTGGGGCTGGGGCGGCTGGTTTGGGTTGCGGAGCCTGGGGAGCGGCGGAGCCAGGCACGCCTTTATCCGTAGACCACGACACGCCGATATAGGTTCGGCCATCACCGTCGGTCACCATCTGATCACGCTTATAATCGTCAAGTAGGGACGGAGCGTCGTGTTCGTGCAACACAATATCGCCATTACGGCTTGCTTCGAGCATGGCGGCGTCAAAGCGGTCCTTTGGCAGACCAGAAGCCGCCCTGACATCCTCAACCAGCACCGCTTCTCCAACTCGCCCAGAAGCACCGCGCATGGCGTTCCGGACGATTTGGCTGTCGGGGAGGTTGGGGGATGGAGGCGGCTCCGTAGTTGGCGGCTGTGGCGCTTCCACGGCACGCTCCGCAACCGGCGCGGGCGGCGCTACCTCATGGGCATCTCCTGATGCTTGTCTGAGTTCGCTATTGACCCGATTTATAGCCCTTGATCCATCTGCGCTCAGGAGATCTCCTTGAGTTGGCTTGATCGCATACCCATCTTTAGCCGCCTGCTTTATAAGAGATGAGCCAATTCCCGTTCTTTGGAACTCAGGCCTGACCGCAAGGTGAAGTATTCCACCGTCCATATTGCCCCTATACGGGCTATCCATTTTGATCGTTCCAACTACCTTTAATTCTCCAGATTGATCTCTAAACGCGGCGTAATAGTTACCTGGGGATGGGCTGGCCACAGGTTCTTCTTTAGGCGTCCACGGTCTAGTCCTGAAAATCTCTATTCCGTCTGGCCTACCTAACGACGAAACTTGTTCGGAGTTTCCATCAATAACATGCCATGTATTCCCGTATCCAGAGTGTTTTTCTAAATATCGACTGCCGAGATTGTCGGTATTGGGTCTGTAGTCGCCAACAGGCTGAACCGGCGCAACCTCCGGCGCAGGCGGCAACTCCATCGGAGCCTCCACCACCTTCGCCACTTTGTCGTAATTCTCCAGCAGCTTCGCCGTGCGGTCGTTGCCTTCAGCCACCTGTTCCGCAAACGGAGGCCTCGGCGTGGCAGGCGCAGTAACCCCTTCCTGCGTCGGCATCAGCGTCTTCGGCAACTCAAACCGATTCATCCGCGCCTGAGAGCCTTCTGCCGCCTCATTGACCATCTCTCGCCCTTGCTGGCGGGTACGGCGGTTTTCTCCCAGGCCATAGCCGATATCCATGGCCGCATCCATGTCACCAAGGATGCGTGGTCGCATGCGGGCCTGAACCTGCGGCGAAGTGCGGAAGTCTCGTACAGCGCCTTTTGCACCGAGCACGCCCAGCGCCGTCGTCCCGAGTAACTCGGTGACTGCCTGTGCCTTGTCGCCTGATGTCGTATTCTCGTCGGAGAACACATCCCTGACACCCTTGACCTGCTCCGGCAGCGTCATCAACTGCTCGCCGGTAAACGCCGCGCCAATGCCCGCTTGGACCAGCTTGGGAGCCATGCCGATACCAGTGGCCATTGCAGCATTCAATGGGTTTATATTGCTGTTGATAAGATTGCCGACACCCCTTGCCGCGCCTTCAATTGCGCTCCCGCCTGTTTCCGCAAGATAATCTTTGACCCGTCTTTTAACCGGCTCGGTCTTCCATGAGCCACCGCCAACTTCAAGAGATCCAATGTTAGGTGCCCCGCCTTCGAGCGCAACATTGTCAAAAGTTGGAGTGGTGGCGAAGTCCTTCACCTTCTCCCACGTCGTCTTTTCGGCGCTCGTGACGCCGGGCATCCGCAATGCCCGGTTGAAATCCTGCGCTGGCGTGGAGGTTGGCTTGACCGTGGGCGCGACGACGTTGGGGAGTGGTGCGACCGAGCGCTTAGGCGCGGCGTATTCTTCCCACGGCTTAGGGCCGGAGTCTGTCGTTGTTGCGTATTCTTCCCACGGTCCCGCTGGCATTTATTTGACCTGCTCCCAACTCGACGGCGATGCTGGGTCACCGCCTTTGAAGCGGTAGCCGCCCTTGACGGTACCAACGGCGGGAGCCGGCGGCTTGGCCGCTGCTGGTTTAGCCGCCGGTGCAGCGCCGCCGCCTCTCAGCGCCCCACGCAAGTCTACTTTCCCGCCGCGCTGTGGTTTGCGCAGTTTCTCCCCTTTCATGGCCATCAAGCGCTGCCGAACTTGCTCCGCCGTCTCGTCTCTTTCTGCCCACGAGTTGATGTCGGCCAGCGCCTTGTCTTCACCGCCGCTCTCTGCGATGAAGGCGTCTGTTCTCTCTTGGATCTTTCGCCGGTTCTCAGCCGCCGACTGATTCGCCGTTAATCCGCCAGTGCCGCGTGCGGCGGTTGGGCGGTTCGCTCGGTTTGCCGTAGCCTGCTTGGCTTCGTTTGCCAGCCTTCGCTGCTCCTGATATAACTTCGCGGCCTCTGCGTCCACCTCGGCTTGCTCCCAATCAGGGTGAGCGTCTTTGATGGATTGCTTCAGGGTGTCATATCCACGGTCGGAGCGCGGCGCATTGTTCATAATCGGCGCAACCATACTGCCGTTGGCGTAATAAAAGTCTTTGCCCTCTACCCCGTCACCGAAGTACGGCTTGTTGTCGCGGCCCATCTTGATTCTGGTTTCCGGCGGCTTGGGGTTGGTGAACTTGGGATTGCCATTTATATCCACGGCTACTTGTCCTTGACCGACATTATGTAGCCGCTCACCATAACTTCTGCCACGCGCCCGTTCTGCATCACGCCGTGCAGCAGATGCTTCTGCCATCGCCATCTGGCTTTGCGTCTGCGCCGCCTCATGATCTAACTTCGACTGCCCCATCATGGTCGCCACCCGTCCTTGATACTCCCGCATCTGACGGTCGTAACCAGGCGCAAGGATCTCGCGGCCAATCGGAGGAACGTACATCGACGCGACGGTGCCAAGGATCTTGCGAGTCAGCCCAACCTTCGGCGGCGCGGGCGGCTCCGGCAACTCCATGCGCTGCGATTGACGCGGCGGAAGCGGCCCGTACTCGCGCTGCGGAACAGCCACCGGTGCGTCCTCTAGCAAGCCGCTCATGCCGCGCGGCTCTGGCGCGTCGTACTCAGCCATGGGCGTACGGGGTCGGTATTGCGGCGGCGGCGGCGGGGGCGGGAGCGCCGGGGCCTCTTCGCGTTCATCGTACAGGCCATCCGGGGCGAAGCCGGGGGTGCGGAGGAGTTTACGAGGGTCGAAGAATGGTCCCATGGTTAGTATCCAAAAGCAGACTTAGACGACTTGAACGCATTAGACGGGTTGCCGATGAACGATCCGAGCCCGCTCCCCAGGGCCCGCTTGAAGTTGGCTCCGAACCCGTTAGAGTCCTTCCCAAGCTGGTATTGTGCCGCCGCGTTCGTCCCGGCTTGCGCCGCTTGCTGCGTCTGCCCGTAATTACGGAGACGATTGCCGAACGTGTTCTGCACGTTGTCGTTAGCGAGCTTCTGCTGCCCCGCAAGCCAGTCGCGGTACTCTTTCTCTTGCGCCAACTTCTGATCGGCGACAGTTCTGGTCCGATTGCTGGTCGCTTCATTGGCAAATCGGCGACGGTCGTATTGGTCTGACTGTGCTCCGGTTTCCGTCTGTTGGCGATTACCGGCCAGTGCAGCGGCACGGCGCGAGGCTTCGGCATCGGCGGCATTGTACAGCGCGGCCCCGGTTTCACCGGAGTATCTGGCGGCATCGCGCGTATTGTCGTTGACCCGGTTGATGGCGTTATAGCTGCGGTCGGCGTTGTTGTCGGCGATCTGGTATCGGCGGGTCTGCTTATCTCGCTCCGTCCCAACGCGGGCCTGTTCGTAATCGGTTGCCGCACCATACGCCCGGTCGCCGAGACCCATCTCCGCATCGGCCTCACGGCCAGACAATCCCATTTCCGCGCCAGACAGCATTCCTGCGTAGTTGTCTTCCGCGCCGAGCCGCATACCTTCGGCGGTCTTCAGGCGGTCGGCTTGCATGCCTTTCGCCGCGATACGGGCGTCCAGCATGGCTCGATTGGCTTGTTGGTCGCCACGGGTCGTCAGTTCGTTGTAGGCCCCTGCTAACGCCAGCGGGGACATCCCGCCGGACCCGGCTGCTGCGCGTTCAATAGCGTCTATCCGGCCACGAGAGACATTGCCTTGTGTCAGCGCCGCCGCTTGCGTGAAGTCGTTGACATCCCGATCTGTCATCTCGTACTTGCGCCGGAACTCAGGGTCGAGCGATAGCTTGCCGTAGTCGATGGCACCGCGCACGCGGCCAGCGCCGCCATCAAGCGCCCCGCGAACACCGGAAGCCTGGTTGCCGACGATATTGCCGAGTTCGTCCCGGTATCCCGTGGACAGCGATAGCGCGTCCTCGTTGTAGGTGTTGTTGAGCGCTCGTCCGGACTCATCGACGTTCTCGTGAATACGCTTATTTCCTTCGGTATTGATCGAGTCCAGCCATGCCGGGTCAAACCATGCAAGGCCTTTGTTGGGGTCGCCGTATATCTGATCCCGCTCAGCGCCAGACAGGAATCGAGACTCTCGCTCCTCCGGCGTCATCTGCATGTCGTCAAGTCCGCGTCGCCCCAGGATGTCTTCCTGTTGCTGCTGGCCGTACCCGCCACGACCAGCGGCAATCTCGCCGTATGCGGAGTCTCCCTGTCCACGGTAGTACTGGTTCCACCAATCTTGGTCTTGGCCGTAATTCACCAACTCCTGATTGAATTGGTCGCCCTGTCCGGTGGCGCGGGCGCGGTTATTGTTCGACTGCTGAACAAAGTCGGTGCCATCGTAGAACGGCTGCGTTGAGTACGGCACGGACCCGCGCGGCGGCGGCCCATACTGCTGCGGCGGCGGCTCTGGGTTGAGGTACTCGTCGTACCCGTCCGACATGCGCCGGGACCCGACACCGTCACGCCCGTAATCCATTCGCACCGCCATATCAATACCGCCCCATCGTCGGCTCTACCTGACGACGGTATTCAGACCCGGCAATGTCTTCTTCGATGGGCTGAGGCATGGGCATAGGCATCGGCGTCTCCTCGCCAATGTATCCGCCGCCGTATCCACCCAGCCCGCGCTGCGGGACCATGGGCGGCATCCCCCACGAGCGCTGCTGATAGCGCGTCTCTTGCGGCATCGGACGGTACTGTTGCTGTTCCGGCTGCGGCATGGGCCGTTCGTCGTCATACTTCGACATCGGCCGAGCCGGGGGCGGCTGGTATCCGCGTTGCGGTTGCTGCATTTGACGCTGAGGCCCGCCGTAGCCGCCGTACTGCGGCTGCCGGTAGGGAGGTTGAGGCTGGCGCTGCTGGCCGTACATGCGCTGCTGCGGCTGCTGCGGCTGAGGGCGTCCGTATGGCATGCGGTCGCCGGTGTTGCGCATGGGCTGCTGCCGGTCCTGCTGTGGCTGCGGTTGCTGTGATTGTCCGGGTACGACGAATGGCATATGGCTACTCCTTTGATGGTATCAAGCACCCTAGATCGGCGCTCAGCTTAAATGCGGTTTCAGTGTGGCCGTCGCGGGCGGCGATAGCCATGCAGATGTCGTTCAATGACTCTCGCGCCACGTCTACTTGGCGCTGTGCGGCCTCGATACGGTCAAGGTATTTCCGTATCGTCGCCTTTTCATTCGGCTGGAGCGGAATGGCTCCTTCTGGGATGGGAAGAGGTTGGCTGAACATAGTGCTGTAGGGGCGGTTTTTAAGCCGCCCCATCTTTCTTAGGTTTCCTGAAGCGTGACGGTAACCTGAACTCCAGCCACCGCAGTAAGCGTGCCAGCGAAGTCAAGGCTCAGCCGATCCCCGGCCAAGAGTGTATTGGCCCAATCGGAGATAAACGTGCCAGTTTGCACTGTGTTGATAGTGCCTTTGAGGTTGAAGCCCGCGTTGGCGTTGTTTGAGAGCAAGTCAGTCCCGGCCCCCGGAGCATCAGTCAGCCGGTCTAGTGTCAACTGAACGTTGACTGCGCTACCGTCTGTGCCAAGCGTCGAATGAACCTCCGATACTGCCACCACCCGAACAGGACGATTGGCCGTGAAGAAGCACTGATCGGCCAAGCCGGAGTTTGCGTTCATATTCCAGACAACATCGAACACGCGGAAGTACGGCGCAAAAGTAACCGTAATGACCACGCCGGCCAGCGCGGTAAGCGTACCGGCAAAGTCAACGGACAGCCGATCTCCAGGAGCGAGCCGAAGGTTGGCGGCAGTTGCGGTCAATGTGCCGTTTTGAACAGTGTTGATTGCGCCCTTGCAATCAAAACCAGCGTTTGAATTATTCGTGAGCAAGTCAGTACCAGCGCCAGGTGCGGCGGTGCCGGTATCTTTAGTAACCTGCACGTTGACAGCACTCGCGTCCGTACCTAGCGCCGAATGCACGTAGTCGATGCGCGTGATGAGCATGTTCTTCGTTGCCGTGAAGAAACACTGATCGGCCAGGCCTGCGTTCGCGTTCATCACAAAGCTGGCTTGGTCGCCGGAATATCCGGGTGCCAGATTCAACACCACCACAACGCCAGCGACGGAAGTCGTGACGCCAGTGATGTTAATCGAGATCCTGTCGCCAGCGGCAATGAACGCATTTGCCGGGGTCGTGCTTGCGCTGATGGTCTGTAGCGTGTTTGCGGTCCCCTTGAGATTGAACGTAGAGGAAAGAACAGAAGCGCCAACCGTGGGCGCTTGCGTTCCAGTGTCCTTGTCAATATCAAGGGTAACCGCGCCGCCATCGGTTCCAGCCGTGGAGTGAATTTCGGTGGCGCTAATGACTTCGTAAGCACCATCCGAGATCCAAATCGTTTGGTCAACAACCCCGGCGTTTGCGTTCATCACGAAGCGAACGGTTTTAAGGGCGCTGGAGGTCGCGCTGTAGCCAAGGATCAGCCGATTGGACGCATCAAGGCGAAGTGCCTGAATGGACGACGCACCGTTGGCGGTCGAGAAGGTCAGGCTGTAGTCGTTGTCGAAATCCTTGTCGATGGCTGAAACGCTTGGCAGTAAGCCGAACCGCTTGGCGAATGGAGCACGCTGAGCGGAAAAGAAGTTTTTGACTGAGCCGCGAAATGGCATGGTTGTATTACGGGAGTTACCCGGTTCCTTTCGTTTGCTATGGGGTTTCGTGGTGAGCTATTTGTGATAGCTAGTCGCTTGAGGACTTATCAGACCGCGCTCGTGAGGACGCCCTTGGAGTGGGTGATCGTCACGTTGGTATAGGTCAAGGTCTGAATAAAAGAGGCAGATGTCGTAGATAAGCCGCCGAAATTAACGCTTGTAATGGCGTTGGCAGTGGTGTAGGAAAAACTGGTGGGGATACTGGCAGTGTTGTCGATACCAGGGGTTCCACTGACGGAATAAGCCGTGGCGTTGATTGCCCGCGCGCTAGTGACAACCGCAGTCCCGCCAACGCGATATTCGTTTGTTACATTGACGTTTGTAGCGGTGATGGTCCCGGATGACCCAGTAAGGGTGATGGTCGCCGTGGCCGTGGAGTTTCTGACGGTCACCGACCCACCCGTACCGGAAGACGTTAAGTTGATCGCAAGGACCGGGGTAGAGTTGTAGACGCTTATGCCAGATCTGGCCACTTGAACATACTCGCCCGTGAGCGCGGCGTTATTTGCGAACATGGTCCCCTGGAACAAGCGAATCTGATTTGTTGTGAAGGTGTCACGAAAGATTGCGTCTGGACCCGTCGATGGGTTTAGTTCGATGTACCCGTTATTCACCACGTCCGTCAGGGTAATCAAGGCATTTTTGATCTTCAGTTGTCCATCAGCGTACGCCCGCAATTTGTAGTTGGTAAAAGAGTCACCAACCGCAATGGTCTGAAACCGGCCTCCGCCGAAGTATCGAGTCGCCGTGCCGCCGGTCGTGTATGCGCCAGATCCAGCCACATCTATGCCGGACAAATCGGTCAATTCAAATGTGTTGGGGGTAGCGCCCTGAACGATGCGATAGCCGTTCGTTGCCGTGTTACCACCGACGGCTGCAATAAATACCGTATCCCCGTCCTCGTAGCCATGAGCATTCGAGGTAACGACAATCGGGGTCGCGTTCGTTGCGCCAGTAATCGTCTTCGGCGAATCAGCCTGTACGCCAAGCCAGCCAACCTCATTCGCGCCTCCGTCTTGTATTGAGAGAGATCCGTTCTTCCCGATAATCACGTCGCCATTCACGTCAGCAAAGAATGGGGCGGTATCCGGGCCGTCTGCGCCAACGTAGAGTTGCTGAACCCATCCGCCGAAATAGGGCGCTCTCGATCCTATCCAGCCGATCAGCTTCCCGCTTGCATCTCGAATGATGATCTCGCCGAACGTGTTACTCGCCGAATCCCGCATGGCTTTTTCCAGCCGGTTGGTCGATGACTGAATCTGGTTCAGTGCGCTTGCGATGATCGTCATGTCACCGCCCTTCCCGTTGAGGCCCGCCACGGCAGCGCGGATGTCCAGTGAATATGGGGAGCGCTGTGCGAGGAGTGGCTGGGAGGGGATGGTTATGCTCATCGGATCATCGTGTATCGTGTGAAGTAATGCCGCAGGAGCGACAGGCGGAAATGCGCGTCAAGGGTGTTTGCGTTGGAAATTGTGTAGTACGCCCGCTCGGAGATGAGCCGCATCCCACGGAAGTACTCACGGCCCGGAGCCGTGGCCAGCGTGATCGGTGACAGCGTGGCCGTTTGCGCCCCGTCGAGCGTTGACGCTGTGATGTTCAGGGTTCCTGAACCGCGAACGCGAAAGTCTGCGCCGTGGTGTTGAAGCGTTCCGCCGTCGCCATCGTTGGCGAACAAGCCGCTCTGGTAAAGCGCGTCAATGGGGTTCGATCCGTCCCGGTACAGGTTGGTTTCGTTGTCCTGCTTCTGCCGGTAGATTGCGCCCGCCGCCGCCAGACCGACCCACAACTCTTGGCGTTTGTTGGTGTAGTTGTTCACCATCGTAATGGCGCTCGGGGCAAGCCCCTGGAGCGGCCACCGGGAAAACTTAATCGTATCGACCGAATCGCCCTTAGTGTAATTCCACGTCAATAACTCTGTGTTATAGGTCGGAGCAACGCTATAAGCGACATTTGTTTGCGTGCCCGCTGATCCAGTCAACACGAGCGCCGTCCGGCTGGTGACCGACGAGATAGAGTACGAGACGCCATTAATGGTGATGGCCTGCCCAGATACCCAGGCTGTCGAAAAGTCGTCGTTGTCGTTCTGGTATCCGGCGTCAACCCACGTCACAGCGGTACCGACCGTTGACACCCGCCCGGTGGCGGTCATTGGCGCGGCAACGAACACTGTGTTGATCGTGTTGGAATCCACTACACGGAGGCAGTACGGGGCCGCCGTCCAGTTGATTTTATTCCAGATGGTCGAGTTCATGTACGACGCTGGCATATCGTCGTACGCGCCTCCCGCAAAGCGGTAGAGCCCGCTGGTGTGCGCCACCCATCCAATCCCTCGCGCCATATCGAAGCTGACGCCCTCCGGGCACATCGTGCCAATAGAGGAGTCTATGCACGTCGCCGCCGCCCATGAGGACGGGTCATCTCCAGTGTCGCCGACCGCATACGTCCAATCGTCGCCGATAGCGTAGATCACCTTGTCTTTATAGAATCCGGTCGTAACCTGCAACTGGCCTGGAAGGTAGACAAGGTTGCGACTGGCTGAAATTTCTTGGTATTGATTAGGGTTCGAAATGAACATCCCCTGCCCGTACGCAGAATTGCGGAACACGTATGCCATGCGGTTCCCGGCGTTGAATACGGCGCTCGGGTTGAATGGCGCGACACCGCTTGAATCCTGCGTTAAAAGGAAGAAATACTTGGTTGCGTCGGAAACTCCCGCGTCAATCACGAGGTCATCATCGGAGATACTAATAGTCGTAGATACCGCTAAGCCGCCGCCAGCCGGGGTGCCCAGCACAGTCCCAGGAACGAAATAGTACGTCGCAGGGTCTACCGTCGTTGTCATGATGATTTGGATGGACCCAGCCCACGCTGGCCATACTGTCGTCGGTGTGACAGTTACAAGAAACTGCTTATTGGCGGATGTGGTCGTGACGGAAGTGGCTTGCAGAACGAGCGATGTGTTCGTCGGCGCTGGGCGTCCGGTGAACCCGTTCCTCGTCGTCATGATGAACCCGATCTTCCGGGTTCCTTCCGTGCAGTTGCCACCGGCACTCGGAGCACCACCCGTCAGTGTTACCTCGGTAGTCAACATGGGGCGGGCGAACAGCGAGTCCGCGCCGATGCTGTTGCCGTACACGTTGCCGCCGTCTACGCCAACGCCAGACGTGTTGTAGTGGGCTGCATAGAACTTGGCTCCGGCGTTAGCAAATAGCGCCCCGCGCGCTCCGGTCACCGCATACAGGTCGGTGGCAGACGGAGCGGACAGGTCGGCCAGTCGGACGCCGTACCCTTGCTTGTGCCAGATGAGATAGGACTTGCCGCTCGACGAAGCGTCGCCGAATAGCCAGTGCTTCATCGAATTGACTATATCGTTTGGGTTAAACGCCGACGCGAAGCCGTTTCTGACAAACACCGACCCAGGGATGAATGAGCAATTGAGCGCACGAAGAGCACGCTCCGGCGGGATGTCGTCTTGGTCAATAAGACGCCATTCGCCACCGAAGTCCGATATCTCCTCTTTTGCCCACGTCGAATCGATCATTTAGATGTAACCGTAGTTGTCCATTTGCGGCCGGAACGGTCGCGGGCCGCGATCATACGGATCTCGATTTTGAATCTGCCGGACGGCGGTGACAAGCAATTGCCGCAGGCTTCCACCGATCACGCCGCTCGTGTACGCTGGCCCTACGGCTTCCTCCCATAATGAGGCTGCTCGATCATTCGCGCCCTGTGCCTTGCATGCCTTTGAGCCGGCGAACTGAGACAAAAAGTCAATGCAGTCGTTGACTGCTACCGTATCCGTTCCGGTCGTTGGTACTGCCGCGCTTGACCAATACGGCACTCGAATCTGCTGCTCTGTCGTTGACGGCATGAACTGAAAGAAGCCGTCCTGGTACACCACAGAACTGATGCCGTCTACGGCCTGCGTTGTCGCCGGAAGAGCGCTTGCCCAAGGCAATGGACCAAACTCATTTTGGCTGGTCACAACGTTGCCGCCGCTGGTATACGTGCCAGTCGTGACAAGGCCGTTGGCAAAAAGTTGGGACGCCGAGCTTGCTGTGACCGTACACGCGACGTTCGCTCCATTTAGTCCGCCCAGTTGCTGTAATACCACCACCGCCCCAGTGGACAACCCGTGGATTCCGGTACAGGTAATGTCCAAAAAGCCAGAGGCCTGCGTAGCAGCAGCCACGCCTATCGAAGTTAACGACCCGCGCACGGATACTGGACCGGACGGTTCTGAGAAGTCAGTGATAAGCGCCGTCGATGGGTAGAATACCGATGTATTTGCGGGAAGAGTGTAATAGAACGTGCGCGACACGCGCGGAACAGCGAGGGTGCGCATCCCGCGCCACAACTCGCGGCACGCCGCTTGGATATGCGGCAACAGCAAGGCGTTGGTGTAGATTTGGCCACCAGCCACCTCGGTGTCACCGCACTCCGAGCGGGTTTTATCGTAGATTTCAGTGAGCGTTGGAAACGACATATCCCTTTGCGGTCATCTGATCGAGCAACTGCCGGTTCTTCATGCACAGATCTGGGATCATGGCGATCAGGTACTCGTCCTTTTCCGCCTGACCCTTCTTTGCGTGCATCTCGGCCTTCTGTTCGCCGTTGAGCGCGTTTACCAACAAGACGCGAGCGTCCGGCGGAAGCGTAGTGCCGACGTTGGACCGGATGAACAGAGGTTCCGTTTCCGCCTTCGTAGTGGTGCCTTGCGTTTGCTTGGGGGCCTGCATCTTGGTGACGATGGCCGCAACCACGGGGTCGGCGTCGGGTGATAGGCCGTCCTGATATTTGATGTAGTACTCGATGAGATCGACGCCGCAGGACTTGCAACCTTTGGCTTCGTACTTGATGGACTCGCCGCACTTCAAGCACTTCTTCATCGTCTCGACGGTCTGCGCGTTGTACCACGGCAGCGCGATAGCCTGATCGCCGAACATCCATTTGGCCAACTCCCGGTGGAACCCATCGGAGATGTACTTGGAGTCCCCGTTGCTGGCCTTGTCGCTGGCGTCACGGATCGCCCACTCAGCCAACTGCGCGACCTGCGCTGACAGCGTACGCAGCACCGCCGCAAACTCCGGCGTCCCCTCCATCAAGTCATTCGGCATGACGTACAGCCCAAAGCTACCCACTGGCGCGATGGAGCGATTCCATTCAGCCACAAGCGACTGAGCCAGAACAGACGCCCGAATCGGGGCCGGCTGTAGCGTTGGGTCAGGGTTTGAGTCGTTCAACTCATCGAAGCCGCCGCGAATGAGTTGGTAGGTGTCGGCCACTGTGAGGATGTGGTACTTGTCACGCGGCTGCGCCGGAATGCGGAAGGTGTACTGACAATGGCCAAGCGATTGCGTCTTGGTCCTTTCCAGCGGGCAGATCGAGAGAATCCGAACCTCAGACACCATGGATGGCAGGATGCTCGGGAAATTGGGTAAAACTTGTGTTGCTGCGCTCATACTGATTCCTTTGTGAGAATTACTGGTTCCGCCGAAGGCGCGTTGAAAAACGATGCTGAACTTTTGCTGCCTGGAACTTCCATGCCTGCGCTAAAACGGTCGCGCACCATATCGCCGAATCGAACCGCATCTGCCCTTTCGCGCTTGTCCTGGATTTCTTCCGCCTTGTCAAAGAAGTCACGCACGGCCACTCGGTTGGCTCTGGCCCCTTGGATCATGTTCCATGTGTCGGTGCGAGTGGGGATCACTCCCGGCTTGAGTGCCGTGTGCTGCAATGGCTGCCAGATGCCGCCGACCGGATACTCGACACGCACGCCGAAGCGCTGCCGGAAGATAGATTCCTGATCGGCCGGGACAAAACGGCACAACACCCAGCTATTCGGAATCATGGGGAGCATCGGCATATCCACGTATTCCGGTGACAACTCAATGAGCCCGGTGGCCGGGTTGGCTTTATAGTGGTACTGCGGATCAATGCCGGTTGGCGATGTCGAGGACTCCAGGATCTTTTGCACGCGAATGCGAAGCGTCGATGAGTGCTTCCACGCCCAAAGCGGCTGCGTCCCAAGTTCCGCCCGGAGTACTGCATTTTCCTGATCTACGATTTCTTGGGCGGTCATTCTTTCTCTGCCTTCATGTCAACTCCTGGTAGGGTGCGGGGACCCAAAGGCCCCCGCACTATTGTTAGTAGCTGGACGGAACAGCGAGGCCGGAGATAAAGAATCCGGCACCGGGGTCCATACAGCCGGTGTCCATCTTCTGAACGATCTTCATTTCGTACGCCGCAACAACGTTGCCGGTCGTCGCAGAGTTGACCGCCTTCATCTTCTGGCCGTCGCCGTAGTCAAACCATTCGGACGGGTGACCTTCGACGCGGAACCAGTTCTTCGCGTTGAACGAATCCACGCGGGCCTTGTCTTGGCGCTTATCCACGATGAACGACACGCCGGCCGCCTGGAACTCGTTATCGGCCTTCGGCTGAAGGTCGATCATGTTGGCGCTGGTCGAGTTGCGCTGGAACACGGAGACGGCGGTAACCGTATCCTGCAACTGCGCACGCTGGGCCATGTGAACCACGCACTGCATTCCATCCATAATCGACTGGTCGCGTTTCTGGATGGCCAGGTTCTTCGCGAGTTCGATGGTGGAGAAGGTCAGCGCGGCGCTGGCCGCCGGAATCTGCACCGGCAGCAGTTCGCTGTAGGTGGACTTCAGCTTCCCGAGGTAGTAATTGGCGGTCGTGGCGTCGTTGACATAGCCAAGGCCATGCCGCCACGAGTCGCCGGTCAGACCGGGGGCGTTGGAAGTGCCGCCACCGGGCCAAGTGGAACTGAACGTGGTCAACGCAGCGGGGCCATAGGCGTCCACATTGTAGACCGCCAGCAAGTCGCCGGATACCATGGCGGTGGGAGCGACGCTGAAGGTGACGATCTTGGAGTTCCAGTCGATGTTGCTGATGTAGTACGGGCCGTTTGCGCGTTTGGTCGCGCCGGTCGAATCCCACACATCAACGGCAGCGCCGAGCCACAGGCGGTTCACACCGAGGGTGTCGGTGGTGCCTGCAAAGGTGAGTTGCGTGGTGGACGGGCTGGCACTGGACGAGTTCGTCAGTTTGCCGGTGCCGTCGCCGAACAGGAAGGTGTTGTCGTACACTTCCAGTTGCGTGAAGGCGTTAGTGAGGATTTCCTGAAGCACGTCGGCCATGGCGCTGCCGTTGGACTTCATGTAGTCCTTCTGTTCCTTGGTGATCTCGAAGTTGAAAACACTGTCGAAATAACCAGCGGTCAGAGAGTTGAAGTTCGGCCCGGTGCCGGACCCCATGTCGCCACGGTTGGCGGAGTACTTCTGGAACGTGCCGCCCACCCAACGCATGAAGGGGATGCGGTAGAGGTAGCGGGAGGCCGCTACGGTTTTGCTGATTTTCAGCTTGGAGGCAAGGCTCGTGGACAGGTCATAGTAACGGGCAAGAATGTCCGAAACCTGTTCAAGCTGGATATTGTAGGAATCTGCAATGGAAGCAGGCATTTAGTTCTCCTGGATGCGTCCAGGCTATCCTCGAAGTGCTTGGAACCTTTCAGCCAGAATCCGCCGTGTCGCGTCTGCCGATGACTCACCGGGGTTGACTGCGATGGACTGAAAGCTGGTCGATTGGCCGGGGGCAGTTCCGGGGCCTGGAGCGGTTTTCGTACTGGCCTGTTGCATTACGGCGCGAGCTTGATCTGCTGATTGCATCACAGTCGCGCCAGCCGCTTTCAAATAGTTCTGGCGAACCGCCGGAAGCGAGTCCGCGTACCCTTGTCGCCACAAACGAATCACCCGATCCATCTGGGATGTATCCCCTCTGGCGGTCATTGCGTTGATGTGGTTATTGATCTCGTTCCGGATAGCCAAGTTGCTCATTGCAATCTCCCGCATCTCGCCAACCATCTGCTTGCGGAGGGCATCGAAGATGATCGGCTGATTGGCGTATGCTGCCTTCAGCGGCTTGAGCGCGGCATCGGCGTCCCGTTCGAGAGCCGTATCGAAGTTGCGAATGACCGTTGACCGGACTGATTCCTGTGCTTGCTGTTGACCACGGCCTTCCAACTCGGCTATGCGCTGCCGGAGCGCGGCCACCTCATCGTTTGGCTTGGCGGCCGGCGCGGCTTGCGGCTGCGCCTGGAGCGGCGCTCCGGTGACTTTGGCGAGGATGTTAGCGGCGTCTACGAGACGCGCTTTATCATCGTCAGAGTAACCGGCGCTTTGCGCCATCTGGGTAAGCGTGCTGACGACATTGGTGCCGTAATGAGTACCGATCTTCTGGTACGCTTCCGGGTTTGACTGCGCCAGCAGCACGGGAAAGTTTTCGGCGAACTGGTCCGCCCCACGCATCGTGGCCCCGCTTGCGTCCTTACCGACCCAGAAGTCAACGAAGTTCTTCATCGCATCCGGAGTGCCGGTGCTGAAGTCCCGTATCATCTGGTCCATGGTCGCGTGCGCTTGGTGCCACTCTCGCACTTGGTCCGCGTCGGGCCGGAATCCAATACCGCCCTCCTCGGGAGGAGCGGCTAGTTTTGAGAGTTGTGTGTGGTTCTCATAGATCCTCTGAAAACGAGGGTTGGTCTTGAGAAGCTGCTGAAACTCGACTTCCGCCTCGCGGCGGGTCATCGGCGCTTCAAGAGCGGGGGCGGCTGGGTCTGCGGCAGGTTCCTCGTTCAGAGGGTTCTTGCTGAGATCCAGCTCAAAGTCATCTTCAGCTTGGATCGGAAGATCCGTCTGTGGCTGAGCACCCGGTTCAAGAGACCCCGCAGGAGCCTCTGGCGGCGGTGCTGTTACGGCCGGTTCGGGAGCGGCAACGGGCGCTTGCTGCTGCAACACAGCAAGTGGCACCGGTGCCTGGTTTAGCGATGCGGCTATCGCCTCTCGAAGTCCGCCGACGTTAATTTGAATGCCTTCCGGATTGGCTGACATTGTTCTCCTTACGCCCCTTCCAGGGCTGCGCCCACAAGTTCCTCTGGAACAAGCGGTGTAGTTGGCTCAAAGCCGCTCGGCGGCATCGAACCGATATCGGTTTGCGATGGCATTGGCGGTCCACCAGGAGCGGATGGATCGCCGCCTTGCATTGGATCTCCAGGCATGGGAGGTGGCGCGGCCATGGCCGCATGCTCTTTCCCCCACAGAATCACGTTCATGTACCCTTCCGGATTCTCGGCCTTCGCCGCGCGTCCGGCGTCGTCTATGGCCCATTCCTTGACGATCTGGACCACAAGCGCGTGATCGTCCACAAAGTCGTCTGCTGGCTGCGACGCCATCAACTGCGGTTGCCCGGTCATCGGGTCGAACTGCTGCGTCGGTTTCTCTCGCAGGAGCATATTGATGTCGAAGAGCGTCTTGTCGCGCTGCTTCTCGCCAGGTAGGATGTAGTCGCTGTTACCAATGGACTTCAGGAACGCCATCACGTTGCGCGGGTCCTGCATGCCGATCATGTTCCAGAACTCGGGACCTTTATCCATGATCTGGAAGGATTGCGCCCGGATTTGGCCCCATGTCATCGGAATAGCTTCCTCGCACTCCACTTTCCATCGGCCATTTAGAACAGCGCGGAGTCGGGGAATTTCCACTTCCTTCACGGGGTTTGACCGCTCGCCGCCGAAGTAGGCTTTCGACAAGCCGTATTTTGCGATCTGGCGTATCCCGTTAGTGAATACGCCAGCCCAGAAACGCCGCATGAAGTTCCAAGTTACGTTATGGGGCAGAAGCGCCATGTTTCGGTTGATCTCGGCTTCGCCTAGCGTTTGCTGTTTCGTCTCGCTGCCGGAAAGCGCCGGGGTGATTCCGGAGTTTTCCCGCATTGCGTTTTTCGAGTACTCCAAGAGCGTCACCGCTGATTGCGGGATCTCGATTGGTTCTGATGTGTGAATACCCTTGCGGATGTCACCACCCTGCCCCGGCATCACCGGCAGGTAGTCCACCGGATTGGAAGCGTGGAGGCTGATGGCTCCTGGGTCGATAACCTGCGGATCGTAAAACGTGATCGGGTTGCCCTTCTCGGCAACTTCCTGGAACACGTTGTACATATCGTCGATGCCGCGATTCAACCTCGCCGTCTCGTCGCCGAGGGCCGGCTCATCAAGGGACTGGCCAACTTCCGCCGGACACTCGAACCAGACATCGTGCATGTTCTCCGATTCGATCCGGATCACATACCCGTTGACCATAACGACCTTTGCGCCGCCAGCATGCTCGGAACGCAGAACGGCCGCAAGCTGCTTGCCTTGCTCATCCTGCATCTCCAGCATGTCGTACATCTGCGGCTGCAACCAGATGAGCGATTCCGTCCAGTAGTTCGTGGACAGGGGCCGGTTGTACGCCGCTGCCGACGCCGCCTGATCGCGGGCGGTCTTGCCGTAGTTGTCGAAGCCTTGCGATGATCCGCCGATTTTGGCGTAAATCTCCGGGTTCTTTGCTTCCGGGTAGCGGGAGAGGATTGTGGACTTGTGCAGTTCCCGCTCGAAGATCAGCCACGGCGCGTCGATTAACGACTTGATGCGAGTTGGCTTGATGATCTCGTAGTCCGTCGCAAGGATCAGCGATACGCTGCCATTGGCAAAAGAGTCGTAGCCGTCAAGTACCGGAACGTCCTCAAAATACCCCGGCTCCACCTCGACCGATTCCATCCGGTATTTAGGAATCTCGGTGTACCCGAACCGCCGCCCGTCCGCCCCGAATGGCGTATACCCGTACACCGGGCCGCAGGTCCACAAGTAGAAGACCAGATAGCTATTCAGGACCTCAACGTCCCAATGCCACCGCAACTCCGCCAGAATCTTATTTGCGTCTTCAGCCTCGGTCACCTGATCGTCGTCGCGCTGATTGATTGCCGATGCCGTTGCGTTTGGGGTACGTCCGAGCACGCCAATCAACTTCTTGGCGTCGCCCTTGTAGTAGTTGAGCGAGTTGTTGTACGCACGCCGTCCCGTCTCTGAAGTGTTCAGCGGCCCGCCGGTGTTATTGCCGACTGGACCCCACTCCACGCGGTTCGTGACTCCCAGAAGCGGCGCGATGTAATGAAAGCCCTGCCACATGAAGTTGTTCCGGATCAACCGGCGCAACGTCACCTGGCGGTTCGTCGTGACATCGGCGTAGCAGGCCGACCGGACGAAGCCGCTCAGTTGTGTGCGGGTTTCATTAGTGAGTGGTGTCAATTTTCAAATCTCTCTCAAGCTCAGCCATGACATCCATCATTTGCTTGTGCTCCAGCATCGCGCCATGCTGAATCGGACGGCGGGACGGCTCCGGAGCCTTCGGCTTCTCATAGACATTGCTGTTGATCGGCGGCTTGCCCATCAACGCCGCCATCCAGTCCTCGACCTTGTTGCACTTCTCAACCAACAACGCGACCGCGCGGCTTTCCGCCTCACGCGCAGCGGTCATCTGGGCGTACATCGACCGGCTGTCGTCTTCAGCCTTGATGCGCCCAGCTACAGCATGCTCCAACTCCCGCTCCAGTTCACGGATGCGGGAGTAGGGATTAATCACGCGCCGCGCTCCTTGTGGAGGTTGCAGCCGCCGCCGGGGTCAACAATGATCTTCAATGGCTGGCACTCGCCGGACTCTTCCAAGTACTGACACGTCGAGCACACCTGCTGGCCATCGCGATAGCAAACGGCCTCCGGCGTGATAGTGACGGCTGCGGCCTCTTCTGACTCGTGCTCTGGCGTCTCGCTCATCTCATCTTCCATCCCGCCCACACGCACATTGTTGTTCAGCGCCGTAATGACGCCGCCAGCTTTCGGCGGAAGCGCCATGGCCATGCCAAGATTGTTGGGGAATGCACTCATGATGTTGGTCCTTCTAGCGGAGGCGTAAAGAAGTCCCACCCGCTGTTGTAATACTCAAATCCTAATGTCGTTCTGGTGTTTGCGGTTGTGCCGACCAGTTGCGCGTTTCTATTGCGAACGGTAGACGGCAGGTTGAACTCCCAACCTCCAGTACCGTCTTGCGTGACGTGAAGGAAGAACCGGGTCCCCTCCGGTATGGACAGCCCGCCGTTGATGACGAACTGACTGCTGAAGACATTGCCGGTCAGCGTGATGTACTGAGACAGACCATTGGCCAGATCGAACGTCGGACTGGATGAGTATGCGACCGTTGCCACCGCTTCCAAGGGGTCATTGTCAGCAATCCACGTTAGATCTCGGGTGGCCGGGAATAACCCGAAGCCGACCATATTCCGTTTACTCGATGCTGCCAAGAAGTTTTTGAAGCTCACGTGATGTACACTCCGGCGTTTGCGCCTCGTCCGATCCGGAACCCTCTAACGGTCTTTTTACCAAGCCTGTCGGCGATGAACGGGCGGGCCTGGAATTTCTGCTCTTCCGTCATACCTGGGTAGCGGTCAAGTTCCGCGTCAATGCGGTTGGCCAGTGGGGTCTTGATCTGCTGGAATAGGTTGGTCGCCTCGGCGGCGTAGCGGAAGGCGTCTCTAACGTCGTCGTGTAACTGAACGATGTCTTTGTTGCCGCGTTTTGGAGAAGCGATGTCTTCCAAATCGTTTGGCGAACTTACGGCGCTTTCAATGGCATCCGGCAGGTACCGCAGCCGGGAGGATATCTGAAGCCTCGGAAGCGCTTCCTGTTTGCCGTCGAACTCTTGCCGGTACTTGAAGAACTCGTGAGCGTCTTTTGCCGCCAGGTCCATCGCATACTGATGATCGTATTGCGACAAGTCCGGGGCCGCTACCGACTCCCACGACATCAAATTCCGGATGCGATCCCAGCCGTGGTGCCGGCGGTTTGACGAGCGGCGTAACGGCATTTTCGATTCCGTCCGGATCAGCAAGCGGGCGTCGAAGTCGGTGTTGTCGGTGTCTTCCTTCGAAAGAATTTCGCTGGAACCGGCACCGAATATCTCCATGATTCCGTCGCGAATATTTTCGGCCGTCGTGCCGAAGCTATCCCGGCGCTGCTCGATTGCGTCCGGGGAGATGAATACCGGAATGACGGGGGCCGCGCCGCATGCCTTCAGGCCGGTCATATCGGGAACGCACCACCGGGCTAACACTGCGCCCAATTCCAGCGATCCAAGACCTTTTTGAACCAACTCATCAATCACCCACACCCGGCCATCTGGAGACATGGCGACTTTCAATGCTGCGAAATAGTGAGAGAAACCCCAGTCAAGGCCGATAAGCCTCGGCCACCACGGTTGGATCACCACCTTCCCTGCGTCGAATATGTGGCACGCATTTGGCGGTTCGCCGTTACGCGGCTGCCGCCGGAACTCGAAGAACTTGCCGCCCGCCGCATCCCAGTCACCCTCCAGGTATGCGGCGCGAAGAGATGGGTTGCTGATCGTTGCAAGACGGGCTTGGTATGTCGGATCTTTTTCGATAAACGCCGGGTTCCCCGACATCTTCCAGTGATAGTAGACCCGTTCAATGTACGTCCGCTCTTTGGTGAGTGGGTTAATCAGCGGGATCTTGATAACCTCGCCCGCCTTATACATCTTGCCGTTCTCGTCGTACTGCTTGATAAACCGCTCTTTAACCCACGGCAATCCGGGACCTTCCGGGTTGCAAGCCAGAAGGATCTGAGCCCGCATTTTCTTGTGCGGCGAGCGGATGGAGGAGAAGACCTTTTCGTACACTTCCATGCTCGGCTCGAACGTGATTTCATCCCAGAACAGTCGGGTCAGCGATTGTCCAGTGAGGCGCTGATACGACTCGCTGTCAGCCATGTGAGTCAGCGTGATCTTTGCGCCGGACTTCCACGTAAACTCGCGCGGCTGAGTGGTGTATGTCGCACCCAGTAGGTCACCCTTAGTACCGTACACGCGCTTGGCGTCTTCGATCCAGGAGTTCAAATCGTCGCTGTTTTTACGAACAACTGCGGCACGGAAAACAGGGTTGTTGACATACAGGATATCAGTTTGATCTTTGAGTTTATCCGGCACGTCAAGGTTGCCACGAACAAGCCAAACGATGCTGGCGGTCGTTTTCCCGGTACCCTTTTCACCGCTAATTAGCGTTTCGAAATAATACCGATGCTGTAGGTCGGATTGCTGCCCTTCCTGCATGACGATAACCGAATCCGACTGCTCGCGAATGCGGTCAATCTCGGCTTGGCTCGATACTGTTGCGAATCCGGTTTGAGCCATTACTTACCGATCCACTTGCCAAGTGCCACGTAATAAATGAAATCCAGCCGCCCGTACTGGGCGATTGACACAGCCGCCGCGATATTGCCAGCGGCGGTAAAGTTAACTGTCCCGGCGTCGGTCTTCACGATGGTGATTTGCCGCCCATCCCACACTGGTGTCAGAGATGTCACGTTTGTCGTCCCGGATACCTCGATATTGCGAAGGACTCCCGTAGCACCGGCAGCGCTTAATGACGCGCTGGCAATGACTGTGAAAAGGTCATCAACGCCAGAGTTTGCGCTGATAATCACATTCTCCATAGTTGGCGTGGGGTCTTTGAATATCGGGGCCGTGACGTTACCGCGCACGTCGTTGCCGGTGATATTGTAGCCTCGGAACTTGCCAGTGGCACCCGCAAGGTAAATGCCGACTTGCTGTGTTGCCGCTCCATAGAACGTGATGTTGTTGCCGATCACATTGCCGGTAATGGTGGTGCGTGCTTCATACGAGCCGGAGCCACCGGAGCCAGTTGCCGGTAGGACAATTCCATACCCGGTCCCGCCAAGCCCGCAGTTATTGATGTTATTACCGGCAACCGTCACGCTTCTGGGAGCCTTGTCTGTGACCCCCAGCGTAATGCCGCTCCCGTACTGGCCGGAGATGTTGTTGCCAATAATTGCAACCGATTCAACGTCGTTGCCGAAGTAGATAGCGCTGGCGGTTGCGCTGCCGGATTGAGTCGCAAAGTGGCAGTTCTCAATCTTGAACTGGCTGAACACTACGTTGTGCGCCCCAGGTGCAACATAGAATCCGTGCGAATAACAGGCATCGAATATCACATTTGATGCGTATATGAAGTTCATAATATACGCAGAGTTGTTCTCGATCTCAATGCCGTACGTGCCGTTATAGGCCCCGCCGGTGATGACGATGCCGTCAGCGCGTATGATCTTTAGGCCCGATCCGCCCGTCGCGGTTGGAGTATCTCGCGATGACCTTGTATTGAGGATATAGGCCGCGTGAGTGTTGAGCGTGATTCCGTGCCCAGTCGTATAAACACTGGAGTATGCCCCCTGGATGGAGACATAGACGTTATCGAAGATCACGCCGCTTGAAACGGTACCGGCAACCTGCGGGTCAACCACGATAGGGTTGACGCCGTTATAGACCGTGATGTCTCGAAGCAGGGCCTCGAACGGCTGATTCACGATCAAATGAATCCCAGCGCCAGATGGGTTATCGAAGCCGTTAGCGTTGAGCACGCTGAAATTTTTCATTATCAACTGACCGTTGCCTAGGGTCGAGTTGTACAGGATCAAGTCGCCAGATGGGTAGGAAGAGTGACGCCTCACGCGCGAGGCCGGGTCGCCGCCGCCGGTGATCTGGACCGTTGCGCCCAGCCTGCCGTACAAAGTGCACTTCGCGTAAAACACCAGACCGGCATCCGGAATAAACCCGTTCAAGGGAGCCGTCGCGCCGTAAAACCACTCCTGCATCCCATCCGTCGAACTGGTGATTTTCCAATCGCCGGTGTGCGTGTTGACGGTCGTAAAGGTGAGCGTTCCGCCTAGGTTGCCGGACGTGCAGGTCCCGCCCGTAATCAGCACCGCCTCTGCCGTCCCTACGCCGCCGGAAATGTAGATGTAGTGCTGGACATTACTTCCGCTGATACCCAGTGGAGCGCGGCGCAGCGTGATCGTCTTTGCGCCGGCCGTCGCCAGACTGCCGCTGGTGATGTCGGACGATCTCAATGTGAACTGAAAGCCTTTAATCGACTGGCTTGGCCCTTCGTTTATCAGTTTGTAATTGACGTTAGGCATGGACGGCAACTACCCCTATGCGGACGTGGTTTTCGGCAAAGGCGCTACACCTGGCTGTGTGGTGAAAGAACGTTGATGCCCCTACCTGCGTCCACGTGCGTGACCCTTGTGCCTTGGCTTGTAATGCCTTCGAAGAGTTGCGCCGCAGGTAGACCTCAATCGTCTTGATCGGCACCTGCAAGGTTACGTGACGCAGGAAGACCTCCCGCTCGCCGTTCTCCATGCGCTTCCCCAGTCGCCCAAGTCCTTCCACCCACCCCTTTGCCGCGAACATGGCCGTCTGTTGGGCGTCAAGGCGCAAAAGCATTGCGCCGTTCTGGTCCCGGCACGGGATACCATCTCTCAGGTGGAGCTTGATGTCTTGGGGTAGTATTTGCAAGTTGGCACCAAAAAAAAAGACAGGCCACCGACGCCCGGATAAGGGGTCAATGGCCTGTTCTGCACGACGCATGGTGAGGCGGACCTTGGAGGAGATGACTACCTCTACATAGTGCGATTATTTTTTGGTGATGTCAAATGGTGGTGGAACATCGCACGTATCGTAGCACTCCACCCCGTCAACGATCGTCAGATGGCAGCCTCTCATCTGGCTGCGCTGCGCAGCGGTGATGGTGTGGGCGGGGGTGTAGTGGGGTAGGTGGCTGCCCGCCAGTAACTTGCCTTGGTCCGTCTCATTAGACATCATCGGGCTCCACTATCCAGGTTATCGACGCCCCGGCATACAGCCGGTTGCTTGAAAGTGCGTCGCCTGGGTTGGCGAACGTCAAGTTTGTTGCGATGCGCTCTTGCTGCATCACCGGCTTTGCCACCGCGAAGCCGGTTAAGGCGGTCAGGAAGGCGCGGCGGTTCACCACCATACCACGCTCCTGTGACTTCCACGCTGAGCGAAGCAGTTGGGTGCCTTGCTGTACTCTTTTGCCTTCGCTACGTTCTCCCTAGCCCATCCCATCCATTCATCCGCCTTTTCTTTTTCTTCTATCGGCAGTTCGCTCGATAGCCCGCATAGATGCCGGATCATCCGCTTAGACCTTTCAGAGTATCCGGGATCGCCCAACACTAGGCTATCTAACAGTTTCATATCGTCTCTGGTGTACTGCTTTTGCGCCATCGTTTCACAGACAAGCCAGACGATCCCGTACTCGTCGGCGTCAAGGTTGAGGTCGTTGGGGTCTGGGGTGAATGGGTCGTGGGCTACCATACAACAAGCACCTCTTTTTCCGGGTATGAGCACTTGATTCCAATGACGCTACCAACCTCCGGTATCTCCCGTGCTGCCGACAACGCCGTGTACAGATCTTTGGCGGCTATGTAGGCGGTTTTTACGGCACCGGACATGTCCTGGCTTGTCGTGAACTCGACCGTAAATAGTGCTTTGGTGTTAATTTCTTTTTTCTGTTTTTGATTGCTGCGAAGTGCGGCTACAATTCCCTTACACTCACCATCCGTTGTGTACTCAACCATACTTGACGGCGACCACTGCCCGCCATGAACCCTGGTGGATCCACATTCGCATCGTTCGATATCAGGGTGAGGCAGAATAGTTTTTTGTGGTTTGTGGACGTGGCTCATCGCTTGCCCCCGCCCCACATATCTGAAACCGCCCACGGGCCTGGGTCGAGGCGGCGGTCACCCACGCTAAACTCGCACCCCTCAATCGCCACCCCGTTGCCTTGCACGTATTGATCCGCCAACCAACCATACTGCGTTGGGTTGCTGGTAGTTGCGGTATGTCCGCCACAAAGCGGGCAAAGCCCATCTCGACCCAAGTATGGCAAGTTGATATCCCAGCCGGTTCCGCTCACTATAGCGCGTGCGGTCAATGCGCAGTCTTGGCAGAGAGGGATAAAGCCGGTGTCTAGCAAAGCGGCAGTCATACCGCCGGCTCCCCGCCACCATACCCAACGCCCGCAGTCGTGTCCAGAACGCTACCGTGGACGACAACCGAATCCTCTACGGAGCACCCTGGGGGTAGGATTAGGTAAATGTCGCGAAACTCGCAGTCTTTGAAATGCGTGTCCGGCTGCGCGATCATGATGCCATACGGCACATTGTCGCGGTTGAATGTCTGCCCTGTAATCGTCGTCATACCGTATCCCAATTTCCAATCTTCGGTTCGATCTCTTGCCGACAGCACGCGCACGGGCCGGTGTTCTTCGCGCCAGTCACTTGGCAGTAGGGCGGATAGATGAAGGTTTGCGGCGCGAGCGATGCGTCCAGTTTCACCCCGGAGATGTCGCAGTGCATCTCCTCATGCCACTTCAAATGCACCTCCATATCCTCCTTACTCAGAATCACCGCCGCGCACGTGTCGCAGCGGTACACGTAGGGCCTATGGCCCCAGCCGTCTTGTTGGAGGTGGTGGATGTCCATTATTGCCCCCTCAGCGCCGTCAGCCGCGCCACTTCTTTTTCGGCCTCTTCGCGCTGCATCTCTTTTGACTTCAGTTCTTCGGCCTTTCGCTTCGCGGCTATGAGTTGTGCCTCCAGGTTCTCGCGATAGGCGTGCTGGGCTCTGCGAATCTGTGTGGCCCTCGCCTCAATCATTGACTTTGGCACGTCGAATCCAAGAAGCTCGTACTGGCTGATGACCGCGTTCAGGGTGCAGAGTTCCTCAACGATATCACGGAGGTGAGATTTGCCGTACATTACATCCGCCTCCCACGCTCGGCGCATTTGAATCTGTGTGAGTTCGCTATCTGTGACCATGCCCAATTGTTGTACAATTAAAGGCATGAACGCAAGCACAAAAAAGCCCGGACCAATCCCAAAGCAATACGAATGCGGGGCCTGCGGCGCGATTCTCACCGCTCGCGAGTGGCAGCGGCACCCGCCGCGATGTGCTGGAGGTAAGAAATGAGCATTAAACACGGCGACCAATGGACACTTGGACATTTGATTTACGCGCTAAAGAGCTTTGATGGGGCGCGGAAAATTCGATTTGATTTTGCCGCCATGGTACCGGGGGCAATATCGTCGTATCGAGGGTACTACGAGGATCTTGCCGTTGAACCGCAGTTTTGCAGTAAAGGGGTTGCCACGTCTGATTTTATTGAACGGCTCACACTTCAAGTCGGGTCAGTCGAAATCGGCTACAAGGGGGGCGAATATCGAAGCTCTTTGAATACCGCCCTATGGGTGGCGAGGCACAGCGAGTCTACTGGAACCTACATTACTGGGGTGGACGACCTGCATGGCGGCCCAGTCATTACAACAAGGACGGAACTGGATTGGTTATGATTTGGACGCGAGAGCACGATAGGGTTTTGGCAGAACTAGAAGGGATCAAGGTGATCCTCGGCGAAAATATACCGCCGGGGACTAACGACCCGCACGCCGACTGGGAATGGGGCGCGGATTATCCAGATCGCGGCGAACTCTACTATTTATTTGTGAAGGATGGGCTGACGTACTGGCGACTAATCGACAACTACAACATGGAGATCGCCGACGCCATTCGCGCGGCGGAGGCGTGGGTGGGGCAAGATCCGGAGAATAGGTTTTATGATATTGAACGTCGCTTGCGCGAGAGCAGCGATAAGAAGTTCACTGTGACGCTGGGCGAAGTCAACTTTGATGACGCAACTCGCTGGGTCGGGAAATCCGATGATCTGGCCGAGGCCATCGCCGCCGCTCTCTACGAGGCCGTGCAATGAAAGCCTCTGACATCAGCGACGAAAGCGTCTATCAGTTAATGAAGCGGGCAATTCAGTACAACCAGAAAAGGTGTGGTGTTGGATGTGTATTTGCTAATCCACTTCAACTCACACCGCCGGGCGGACGGATTCCTCCAAAGGTATTTGCCGCTAAAATTCGGAGAATGGTTAAAAAGGGAAGGCTTAGGCTTGCCCCTGCCGGACTAACATTTGAGTTTTGGGAGGACTTCAATGTTCTCGGGGACTGCTTAATGCTGCCAGAGAAAGAAATGCAGGTGGTTGACGTTGAAGTCACCGCCGATGAACTATTGGCGATCATGGGAGGTCGGTATGTCCCGCTGGCGAACGAACGGCACTAAAATCTGCAAACAGTGCAAGTATAAAGGGCCTATGGAGGAGTTCTCGCGCTTCAACCCGCATCTCTGCTGGGCTTGCTGTGACCAGCCGTTCACCGGCACGCCGTCCACGAACCCGGTTCATTTGCCGGGGTGGATGTGGGAGAAGTGAGTGAGCCGCATCCAAGTAGTCTCCCAGGTCGGCATCACCTCCATCGGCTTCGACGAGGCCAGGTTACACGTTGACATCGACATGCGACCGACCGACTCAGAGGGTGATTGGCTTCAGCGCCGGGGCCGGTGCGGGCGGGCATACCCAGCTATCAACGGGAACCGGGACTACCAGGAAACCGGCATTGAGGCGATGCGGCGAGAGCTTGCGGCAAAGCGAAACCCGGTCTATGTGCTCGGGTGTGGCGGCGGCAAGAGCTATATGGCTGGGATGGTTGCGGCGGCGGCCGGAGCGAAAGGACGCAGCGTCGGGCTGCTTACCGTGCGGCGGGTTTTGGTGGACGACATCAGCAATCGGTTTTCGGCAATGGGCGTCCAGCATGGTGTCATTATGGCTGGCCGACAGGACAACGAGCACCGCTCGAAGGTCGCCAGCGCCCACACGGTCGCAGCACGCAATCTGACGCTAAACGTTGACGTATTGTTCGTAGACGAGGGGCATCAATACGTTGCCGGTGAATTCCGCGCCATTCTTGATCGGCACGCCAATATTCCCCGTGTCATCCTCACGGCGACTCCGATCCGGGCAGACGGGCTGGGGCTTGGTCGTATCGCCGACTCGATCATCCTGGGGCCGACGACGCAGGAGTTGATCAACCGTGGCTTCCTTGTGCCTACACGAATCTTTTGCCGCCACGCTCCCGACGTGTCGCAGCTACGGCGCAACAGTTCGGGAGAGTTCAATGAACGTGAGAACGAAGAGGTGATGGGCCGGTCTGAAATCGTCGGCGATTGCGTGAAGGAGTGGTTGTACCGGGCTAGGAATTTGCCGACCATCGTTCACGCCGTGTCCATTAAGCACTCTCTGGCCATCGTCAAGCGCTTCCAGGGCGCTGGTGTCAATGCGGTTCACGTGGACGCTGATACGCCGGACGATGAGCGCAAGCGAGTCTTCGACGATATGTGCCGCGATGCGCCACCGAAGAAGCACAGCCTGTTGATTGACTTGGCCGGCAACAGTTTACGATTTGGATTTCCGGAAGATCATCGCGAATGGTCGCTTGACGACTGGGACCCAACGGAGCCCAAGCCTGCGGCCCTCGCCATTCGCCGCTGCGAGCAGTGCTGGTGCGTCTTTCGCACAACGAAGCCGGAATGTCCACAATGCGGCGATCCGTATGTCCCGACGCAACGGGAGATCAAAGAGCGAAAAGCGGAACTTGTCGAGCGGCAGCGAGAGGCGAAAGACGCCGCCGTTGAACGCTGGCGCAAGTCGCAAGGCGACGACGAGCGGCGGGCGCGGTACATGGCGCTGGTTGAAAAGGCGAGGACGATGGGATACAAACCGAACTGGGCGGCTGTTATGCTGAACAAGACAACCGGCCATTGGCCAAAGAAAGAGTGGAAATGAGCGCAAGCACCGACCTTACCAACCGGCTGATGTTGGCGATCCAAGAGTCAGTTCCTGGATGCCGTATCTGGCGGCAGAATACTGGAGTTGCGTACCCGATATCCATGGTTGACGGCGGCCGGCTCAAGCCAAACGCGAGGCCGGTGAAGTATGGAGTACCGGGCGTGCCGGATATTATCGGCGTGCTGCCGGATGGCCGGTGGCTGGGGGTCGAGGTCAAGGTTGGCCGGGATAAGCAGAGCGAGCAGCAGCTCAACTTTCAGTCAATGCTAGAGCAGCGAGGTGGCGTCTATGTCGTCGCCCGTGACCTCGACACCGCCGTGGCTGAGGTTAAGCGGCGGGTGTGCAAGTAAGGCTAGGCGGTATTGCTTACGGTGACTCCCGAGCTACGCTCGCACCGCCCAGCCTTTTAGTCACGTCCGTCCCGTACGCGGCGGGCCGCTCGAAAAGGCACTCATGTCCGCCCTAAAGCAGCCACGTCCGTGCGGGTGCCTACCGCAGAACTACAGCGTATCACGAAGCGGCCTTAGTGCTCCCCTCAATCTTCCCCGCCGCTTTTAGCAGGTCGTAATGTAGTTGGATCATGCCCCGCACGTAGGGCTCGATGGCTTCCTCGGGCAAGTCGATGCCAAAGGCCTGTTCGACCTCGATAATAAGCGACGGGAAGGCAACGCGCAGTGAGGATAGCGCCGCCTCGAATTGTTCCGCGCCAGTGCCGCCCTTGAGCCGAGCCGCTCCGATGGCGTTGAGGATGCTGCCGATCATAGGTACTACCGGCTTGCCGGGCAGAACGGCCGACGCCACGCCGACCGCCAGCGGGCCGTAGTTGACGAATGCGTTGAGAATGTTCTTGAGAAGGCCTTTGAACTTCATGCTCTTAAGGTAGCGCACCACCACATCTTGCGGTTGCATGGAGCGAGGATTGGGGTGTAGGATGGGGGTCTACTTAATTTATGTCGCAAAAGCGCCCAGTTGGAAGACCAAAGATCATCACACCTTGCCCGCTGTGCAAGAAAAGAATGGGCCGGGCGTTGCTCCGGGTTCATATCGCCAGATGCGGAAATAACCGGGAGATGATCTCGGCGAAGGACGAGTGTTTAATGCTTCTTGAAAAGGCATTCTCCATGGAACCGCGCCTGTGCTACGAGGGGATTGGCGTCGATGATGGAACCGGCAACCGGGCCTTTCGAGGCCGGAAGTTTATAGAAAGCCAAGACCGGCTGGAGAGCGAGTTCGAGCAGTTGATCGCCTGCGAAGAATGGCTTGTCCCGCAGCACCGCAAGAGAGCAATCAACAAAAAATTCAGCTCATATAAGCTGAAGCACATCGTTGAGCACACAAAAAACAAACACGTCTCAAATGGCGCTCTGTGTGCGATGGCAATTGGCCTGGAGTTCAAATACGAGGTAGACGGGCCGAATATCTACATCAACATCTCCAACGATTTGTACGATTACGACGGCACGCCGACGGCCTGACTATGACACCACAGAAATTTATACCAGCATCAATCCCGCATGATCTCGCGGATCTTGATCAATGGGTAGTTTGGGGTAATGACCCAGACTCTGGTAAAGCAAAATGCCCATTCAACGCCGAAAAAGGCTACAAAGCATCATCGACCGACCCAAGCACTTGGACAGATTGCCAAACAGCGCTGGATGCGGCCAAATCATCCGACCTATACCTTGGAGTTGGAGTGGTTTTGTATGCGCAGGACCCATTCTGCGGCATTGACTTGGATGACTGTCTTGATAGCAAGCAGCAGCCAAAGCCATGGGCCGTTGAGATTTTCCGTCGCTTCGGAGAAACCTACGCTGAGATAAGCCCATCTGGGACCGGCGTTAAGTTCTGGTGTAGAGCGTCTATACCATCGTCACGAGTATTCAGGTATGGCGACGGGCAGATTGAAATATACTCCCAGTCCAGGTACTTCACTGTCACCGGGAACCGCTGGAGGACATCCACGTCTGAAATCCTCGACTGCCAAGCAACTGTAGATTGGCTTCAAACACTTGACCCAAAGAAGAAGAGTGGGCCTTTCCGGCTTCCAGGCCAGATAATAAAAGGCTCGCAACACAAGACCCTTATCTCTTATGCCGCGTCTCTTTGGGCAAAAAACTTAGATCAAGATGAAGTCAGACAGCTAACTATTTCCGCATCGAAAAGATGCCAAGAGGTCCCACCAGAGCAGCACGCGATCAATATTGCGAACTGGATTATCGCAAACCGTCGTCGCGGGTATTCGGAAGAGGTAGAAGCTAAGCTAAATGGCAAATCGCCAAAGGACTATACGTTTGCTGGTGAAGAAGATGGCCACCCTTCGCCGCCGGAACTAGCCGAAGAACCAGACGAAACCCCGTTAGATTTCGTTCCATGGCCGGAGCCGCTGTCAGAATCCGCCTTCCATGGGCCACTTGGTGATCTATGTAAAATTATTGAACCAGAGACAGAAGCCGACATTGCGGCGGTACTTTTTCAAGCAATCGTGATGATCGGGAACGTCTTTGGCCGTGGTGTTCACTTCATGGCCGAGGGGACGCCTCACTTCTGCAACGAATTTGTCGGAATCGTCGGAGCCACCGCGAAGGGCCGCAAGGGTTCCAGTTTCGGACAGGTAAAGTCGGTCATCAATTCCATCGCCCCTGAGTGGGCCAGCAAGCGCACGAAGTCCGGCCTCACGTCCGGAGAGGGCCTGATCTTCCACGTCCGCGACGAGATCCGGGAGATCAAGCAGCAAAAAGGCCAGATGGTTGAGGTTGTCACGGACGCCGGCGAGTCCGATAAGCGCATGCTGGTCGTAGAAGAAGAACTGTCAAGCGCCATTAAAGCCATGTCGCGCGAGGGGAACACGCTTTCCGGCGTACTCCGTCAGGCCTGGGACAGCCCGATGGTGCTGGCCCCGATGACCAAGAACAACCGGATTACCGCCAGCCACCCCCACGTCAGCATTATCGGGCACATCACGCGGGATGAACTGCTGAAGAACCTGAAGGCCGTCGAGAACACCAACGGTAATACCAACCGGTTCCTGTGGTGCTGCGCAAAACGCGCCAGGCTCCTGCCTTTCGGCGGGAATCCTAACAGAGCGGCTCTGGCCGAGGTCGCGCAACGCATTGATTTTGCAGTCGGTTGGGCGCAAACCGTGAAACAGGAGATCACCTTCGACGCCGAGGCGTCGGAAATGTGGGAGATCGTCTACGAAGAGCTTGGCAATATCCCAGGCGGCACGGTTGGGGCCATTTTATCCCGCGCCGAGCCTCATGTCCGCCGGATTGCCATGATTTACGCCGCTCTCGACCGCAGCGCGATGATAAAGCCGGAGCACTTGGAGGCAGCGCTGGAGATTTGGCGCTATTCGGCTGCCTCTGTCCAGTGGATTTTCGGCGGAACCGACTCCGGGGAGTCCGTTCAGAGCAAAACGGCCGATAAAATCGCGAAATTCATCGATTCCAAGCCGGAAGGGTGCTGCCGACGAGATATCGCGCAGTACATGGGCGGCAAAACAAAGGCCGCTGAAATCGAGTATCACCTATCCCAGATGCTGAGCAACGGAAAGATCATCTGCAAGCCAGAAAACAGGGCCAGGAAAACCGTGGATTACTACTACCGAGCCTGATTTGGACGAGTTGTTGGTTGTTGTTGGTTGTTGAATTGTTGGTCGGCCTAATGGGTACCTATTGAGTGGCTTACACTCACATCCTTTTGTTTTCATATACTTAACTATTTTATGTGTGATATATACATACCAACAATAAAAGCATCAAATAGCAGAATATACCCCCCCCCACAACCAACAACCAACAAACCAACAATCCCAACAATAGAAGCAGCGCCGATGCACCTCAAAGCGCCCTGCCCTGCAATCGCAACCACCGACCCACCTCAACCTACCACCCACCTCTCTCCGAACGCAGGACGGCCTGGTTGCGCTTAAATGGCACCCAACCTCCTCGAAGGGGACCCTGGGTGAAAATAGGGTGGGGGTGTTTGGAAGGGGGATAGGGATCAAGCGGGATAGCCCAGTTGCAGTGCGGATGGGACCAGTGCCGGCGCGACCATGGCCGGGGGTGTACCGCATCGCGACCGTCACTTTCAACCCGCCGCGACGCCACGCCAATGGTCCCAGCCGAGCCAATGCAACTACACAATCCTGTCAGATTGTATAGTTCGAAATATGTGAGTGTCCTTCACTCACTCTTCGCGTCTATAGTTTGCGTAACTACCTTGTTTTCAATAGTTTCACCCTTAGCGAGTGCGTGTATCACTATAGATTGTGCGAGCATCTTTGTCGCGGCCGCCTGGTCGCCCCCGTCAGGTGCCCATTGGCCAAGCTCCTTTGCTGCTTGACCTAGGATATTGACGGCTTGCGCGACCATTTTTCCGTCCAGCTTGCCCTTATCCTGTGATTCAATTTCGTCCCGGACTCTCTTATATAGATAGTCCAGTTCCCTCACTCGCCGAAGCTTGGTCGCGATCGCTACCTGTGCGAACTCACTCAGTGGTCCGCCTTGCGCATCGAGGACTTGTCGCGTGATGTCCCTGTTGGCGTGTCCGGCCGTCCTATGATGAGCAACACTGGCGACTGTAACGCCAAATTCCTCAGCTATGGCGTGATTGCCCACCCCCTCCATGATCCGAATATTGATCGCATCCGCCTTTTTATCCTTGCAAACCACGCATGATCGCGCCATCCCTTAACTATAACCTGCATCATACATGCATAATATTGTCTAAATTTTATACACTGTCTAAATTTTGTACACCGAAGCCTCAACTTTACACCATAAAGTGTCTAAATTTTATACACTCTCGCCTTAACCATAGTTAACCTCGCATTTTTTTTCGCTCCTCGCTAACATTACCCTTGCATTGCTCAAACACTACTGCTAATCTGGGTTTGTCAGGCAGAGGTTGACGGAAAAGAGAGACACAATGGCGCGCTACCCTCGAAAGCGCGCCTGATGAGATGAGGGAGAGAGAGATCATGAGAGACCCGATTAGAACCGTTATTTTTCGCCCATATCGTAAAGGCATGGGGCCAGTGTTTACCCTTCGGATGTTCGACACTGGAGGGTATATAGGCGGTAAGTATCGCGTAGCCTATACCCTGAGGAGCGAAGGGAAAACGAGGTTGGCCAGTATGCCTCGTATCGGCAAAAAGTTGAAGAGGCACACGCCGCTGTAGGGATGACGTACTAACATGCCACACTCCACCTATCACGGCATCACCATCTACCGCAACACAGACCCCGGCTATCGCCTGCGATGGTACGCCATCGGTGTTGGCGCGGCCGATACGCTGGCGGGACTCAAGCAACTCATTAGGGAAGGGAGATAAGGCGATGACATTTTTATATGCCCGTCACGAGTCCTATAGACTCGGATGCGATCACACGGTTATCGCCAAAGACTTGAAAACAGTTCGAGGTATCCAAAACCGCATCATTCGCGGCCACGCGCCGGCCGGAAAGTGGTTTATCTACCGCGTTCATGAGAATGACTGGTACAAAGGAACTGGCCATTTTCTTGTGGGTAAAGTCAACAAGCGCTAGTCCGCGTTCCTGCGCCATTTTTGCGAGTGGCGCAGGGGGCAAGACTAGCTCAAATGCCCGCATAGCGGGCGGAAAGAAGGACATATGGAAACGACTATCATTTTCAACGCGCTGGAGACGTGGATCAACCGGAGGCCAGGTCTGGAGTATGCCAATTACGGCAACCAGACGGCCTACCGCTCCGAGCTTCGCTCCATCGCTAAGGATCGCCGCGAAGCACTGGCAGCACTGGCGGAGGCCCGGTCATTGACACCGCGCCATGAGTTGCTGCTTGCCTCATTCCCGGCGGCATTTAGCGGCCGTCTGGAGTGGGATGGCGCAAAATTGGACTATTGCACCGGGCAATATTTCCCCACCGAATACCGGAAGGCAGCGGCGGCCGTGTTGCGCCGATACATCCATCAGTGCAAAGTGACGGAGGCGGCGGAACGGCCGCGAACGTACATCTACAACTCAATGGCCGACGTTCGCCGCGCTAATGAGGAGTCTGGCGGGTGCTGGTTTGACAAGTCATCCATGCGGTTTTTCAAGTCGCGCATCGAAACGGGTATTGTCCGGTCCGGGGATTGCGCCCGATTCATCAGCTCCGAGCAAGGCCCGCACGGTCGTCGCGCCTATACCATCCGGGAGGCGCAACCGGACGGCGGCATCGACACGGTGGGAAAGTTCCAGGGGTATGCTACACTGCGGGCGGCAAAGGCCGCTATTTTGGGGGAGGTGGAAAAGTGACCAACGGCGAAGTATTCTTATCTGCCTATCCACGGGCAATGACTGCGGACTATGTGTTTATGGTGGAAAAGGAGGCTAACCACGAGATGGAGCGCCGCAAGATCCGGCGAACAATGGGAAACATTAAGGAGGCGCGGGAAACAGCCGAGAAGCGAATCCAAGCGTGGGCGGATGAGTCGGAAGAATATAACATCGAGCGCCTATCTACTTTCGTCGCCTCTCATCGTCCGGCGTGTGTTTGGGCGGTATTGATTGGCCGTGAGGCCAAGGAATCGGCCACCAACCGGAGGGCCGCGCAATGACCGCCTTCTACTGCCTACTTTGGCTAGTGGCGGTAATGGCGCTTGTGCGGGCATGGAAGGAGCGTTAGACCACGGTGCGGCGCTACTCTAACAGGTAGCTCCGCGCGGCTGGTACTAAGCCGAACTCGAAAGGGAAAACATGAAAAAGATTGTAACCGTAACAGAGGTTGAAGGCGAAGGCCTTGTAGGCCTCTTGGGCAAGCGCGTGCTGCTACTATGCGCCAATTATTTCTACTCCGGCGTACTCGCCGGGGTCAATACATCAGACGTACTACTAGAGGACGCCGGAATCGTTTACGAAACCGGCCCGCTAAACGCGGCGAAGTTTCAAGATGAACAGAAATTCGCCGGCCCGTTGTATGTTCGAGTGGCGTCGATTGAGTCCTACCGGGAGGTGTAACCATGCGCGGTAGAAAACAAAGGGTCGCGCGGTCGGGGTCGGGGTCGGGGTCGCGGTCG
>Ga0214923_10000596_pt1 | contig 53991 bp, 36 predicted proteins | sample LL1510_MetaG_FD_177993 | JGI IMG/M metagenome (GOLD analysis project Ga0214923, IMG submission 177993) | Freshwater microbial communities from Lake Lanier, Atlanta, Georgia, United States - LL-1510 | ecosystem: Environmental > Aquatic > Freshwater > Lake | place: USA: Georgia | collected...
TTAATAACTTGGCAATCTGAACATTTCCATTGAAGGATGCATCTGCGCCGACATATAGACGGTTATTCATGGATACATCACTAATGATATTACCACTTATCTGGACATTTCCATTGAAGGAAGCATCCGCACCGACATACAACCTGCGATTCATGGAAACATCGGATAGTATCAAGGCACCACCACTTGCTGTTAATAATTTGGCTATCTGAATATTTCCATTAAAAGACGCATCTGCACCGACATACAACCTACGGTTCATGGAAACATCGGATAGTATCAAGGCACCGCCACTCGCTGTTAGTAAGTTGGCAATCTGAACATTTCCATTGAAGGATGCATCTGCACCGACATAGAGACGGTTATTCATGGATACATCACTAATAATATTACCTCGGATCTGTACATTTGCATTGAAGGAAGCATCAGCACCGACATACAACCTACGGTTCATGGAAACATCGGAAAGAATAAATGCACCACCACTGGCGGTAAGTAAGTTGGCAATCTGGACATTTCCATTGAAGGATGCATCCGCACCTACATACAACCTACGGTTCATGGAAACATCGGAGAGAATGAAGGCACCACCACTGGCAGTTAATAACTTGGCAATCTGAACATTTCCATTGAAGGATGCATCTGCGCCGACATATAGACGGTTATTCATGGATACATCACTAATGATATTACCACTTATCTGGACATTTCCATTGAAGGAAGCATCCGCACCTACATACAACCTACGGTTCATGGAAACATCGGATAGTATCAAGGCACCGCCACTCGCTGTTAGTAAATTAGCTATCTGGACATTTCCATTAAAAGACGCATCTGCACCGACATACAACCTACGGTTCATGGAAACATCGGATAGTATCAATGCACCGCCACTCGCTGTTAGTAAATTAGCTATCTGGACATTTCCATTAAAAGACGCATCTGCACCGACATACAACCTACGGTTCATGGAAACATCGGAGAGGATGAAAGCACCACCACTTGCTGTTAATAATTTGGCTATCTGGACATTTCTATTGAAGGATGCATCCGCACCTACATACAACCTTCGGTTCATGGACACATCTGAAAGTATCAAAGCACCACCACTTGCTGTTAGTAAATTAGCTATCTGGACATTTCCATTTAAGACTGTATTCCCCGATACTGCGAGAGAGCTGGACAGATCCAGTTGGTTACTTATAGTCGGATCCATGTATAAAGAAGCTCCAATGATAGACGATAGTGGACCCGAACCCGTTTTATAAGGATGGCTGGAAGGCAGGCCGGATTGTATTCCCCACTTGGCTGCCAAATATCCTTCCACATTTTGGCGGTCGGTTGTGGAAAGCACCGAACTATAGCAGATGATTTCACAGATATATCCAATCCAATAATTTGTTGAACTAATAGCCACCCCAGTGAACGCAGCGGAGAGTCCACCCTTGGTCGTTTGCGCATTTCCGTTGAAATATGGCGTAAGTGTGGTTCCATCATTCGTTAATTCCATGATACATGCGCCAGTGTTTACTGCATAATTAGGAACATTATCACTTGTACCGCCATTATTCCAGCTATTTGCACTACTACCGACAAAACATGCGTAATTTACACCCGATAATCCTGTACCCATACTAATATAAAATTGTCCATTCATCTGGGTAATGATATTCTCATATTGTGATGCACTTGTACTGTATGCAACGGCAAAAACCGTATAGGGTGCCGCCGGAAATATCATGGATGAATTATTCACGGTTGCGTTATTACTGAAATAGATGGCTTGTTGGCCACTCGGCATGTTTTGTACTAACGGTTGGATTCCTGAATTTGATTGGGTCATATTATACCCCCTCCCGGATTTGTCACTCCATTGACTTACATTTGACCCCGATTTGGTAATGGACGAGCTATCCGCCCCGTCTAACCATAAGAAGCAGTTGCTAATACTTGTGGGAGTGAACTTACTGGCGAAACTCACATTCCCGGAGAAGGTTGCACCAGTCAACGCTGCATAAGTCGCCGATAAATTCGTCTGTGCCGTTACCACTGAGTAACCATTAATTAAGACATTCGCATTCATATTAATACCCGTATTATCCACCGACAAAAATGCAGTACCTGAAATCATAGGATTTTGCATAGATGATATGACCCCATTAGAAATGGCAGCGATACGTAATCCATCGGATGATACTTTTACAAAACCTACACTTGATATTCTTGTATCTTTCGTCCAGGTTTGACCATACGTCGTAGAATAATACATATTTCCAGCGTTATCGCAACATAACCCGTATTTACCCGTGCCATCCAGAGACACATACAAATAATTTCCAGTACTATTTGTGGATGATTGTGTCCAACTGCCTCCATAGTCACTAGAATAGTAAATCCCAGATGAGTTACTCGCTGCTATACAATATTGTCCAGAGGATGACATTGCGTAATAATTCCAGTTACCATTGGTGTTCCAGTTACCAGTGTTCCGCGACATCGTCCATGTATGTCCATAATCATTGGAATAGAAAATCTCATAATTATAAAGCGTTCCACCAAGACCATATTGACCGGTGGAAGAGATGGCCGTCCAACCACCATGTGAGCTTAACGATGATTGTGTCCAGGATTGGCCATAATTACTGGACCAGTAAATTCCATTATCGGCATCTAGTAAACAATATTGACCGCTGGATGACATGGATATTGACCATAGGTAATTATTACCGGCTGCACCTGATTGTTGCCATGTATGGCCGTAGTCGGCAGAATAAAAGGTTCCATTTCCCCATTGTCTGACCAAACAATATTGACCGGTAGATGACATGGTCGCGGCAGACCAATCACCACTCGTGATACTAGATTGATTCCATGTTTGACCGTAATCACTTGAATATTTGACACCCCATGCATTATAACTAGTTACGAGTTGATATTGGCCAGTGGATGACATTGCCAGGTCTCTCCCGGATGCTAATGTACCATTTGCAGTCCATGAAGCTAGCCCAAAGGATGCGTCATTGATTACTTTGTTGTAGACAGTCAATCCAATCGTGGCGAGATTCCCATTGATGGAAACATCGGTAATAATATTTTTAACAGATAGATTCCCATTCATGGAGACATCACCACCTAATAGTAACCGGCTCGGAATAGAGATATCCTGCGTAGTGGTTATTTGGAGTGGCGCCCCGATATTGATATACGGTGAATTGACAAGCGGGGTTCTCTGAATATAATAGTAGCTACGGGTACTGTTTGAAAATACAGCCAGATCTGCATCTGTACTCATAGCTACGTAATTCACATCGGATTGTACCGACTGTGATGACCAGTTTCTTCCATAATCCGTGGAATAGAAAACCACATTCGTGTTATTACAGCACATTGCAAATTGTCCTGTGGATGATATGGATACAGTATTGTAATTACCAGTTGATTTGGATGATGCGTTCCAACTATTGCCATAATCAGAGGAATACCAGACACCTTGGTTACTTTGGCTTGTTATAATGCTATATTGGCCGGTAGATGACATGGCAGAGTAATACCAATTATTATTGGTTACCGAAGAAACCGTCCAGGTTTTGCCGTAATCAGCAGAATACCAGATTCCTCGGCTCGCAAAACTGCCGGTAACACAATATTTCCCATTAGACGACATACTATTTGCGTACCAAGCATCATTGGTTAGCGAGGACCGTGTCCAGGTTTGCCCATAATTGGTTGAATACCAAAGACCTCTCCCATTACTGCTCGTACTTCCAACGATACAATATTGTCCATTGGATGACATAGCAGTTCCCATCCAATCAGTACCACCATTCATAGGACTCGGGCATTGATTCCAATTGTTTGCATAATCAGATGAATACCACATACCATTACCCCAATCAGAAGCAGCGATACAATATTTGCCATTGGATGACATAGACGTGCTATTGAAGCTTGACCATGGAATTCCATTACAACGATTCCATGAATTACCATAATCCGATGAATGAGCCATACTCCATACATATCTATATAGTTGGTATTGTCCGTTGGATGATAAGGATATTGCCCATGGACCATCATAAAATCTTGAATCTACAATATTCGTCCAACTATTCTTTCCGAACGAACTAACCGATACAATATAATTAGTATTGATAACCGAGAAATTCGTGGCATTCAAATTATTTGCCACTTGTAGATTATTTGCCACTTGTAGATTCCCATTTAGAGACGCATCTCCGCTAGTCAAAAGACGGCCATTTACCGTGATATCCGTATCAAAATTGGTCATATACGAAACTTCCACATAAGGCGCATTTTTCTTAGTGGAGGCCAGTGTATAAACTCCCGAATTTCCTGCATTTTCTAGCGTGAACCCATCGCCCGTCATTCGGACCTGTTTTGTTAGGGCGGTTGCCGTGTAGCTTGTCCATGTCTTCCCAGAATCAATAGAATAATTTATATTCGTGCTATTATTAGAGCAAACTGCATATTTTCCGGAAGTGGAAATGTTCGCCGATGTGAAATTACCCGAAGTAATGGATGACGCCGTCCAGGTATTACCATAGTCGGTGGAAAAATAAACGCCGAGATTGGAATTACTCGTAGCAAGACAATACTGGCCCGTTGATGAAATCGCAACCTCATTCCAGCTATTTGTGGTAATATTGGATGCTGACCAGTTTTGTCCCTTGTTTACAGAATACCATAGACCCAGGACGGTAGCACCATTACATCCAGCAATGGAATAGCCACCTGTGGATGACATGGCGACATACCAATTATCCGTATTCAGGGGGGATGCACCATTCCAGTTTTGACCATAGTTGCCGGACCACCAAATTCCCTGGTTACCGAGACCACCCGCGATACAGTACTGACCGGTTGACGAAAGTGCAGCCGATAACCACTGGTTGTTTTGTATGCTGGATTGCGTCCACGTGGAACCCGTATTGGTTGACCAATAAATGCCACTTCCATTGGTGGAGAGAGCAAGTTGGCCCCCACTTGAAATGGCGAGCGAAGTGGAGGGATAGTCAATGGTTGTAGTTGCTGCGGACCAATTCTTACCATAATCGGTGGAGAACTGGTTGTTCCATTGTAATAATCGGTTACCCGCGATTAAACTACTGAGGGGGAATTTAGGCGCGGCGTAATAGGGATGGCTCTTGGGTAGACTGGATTGCAGGCCCCACTTGATGGCGAGATAACCTTCTATTCGTTGGCGCTTCTGGGTAGTTAGGGCGGAATTAAACGCGAGAATTTCACAGATGTAGCCACTCCATGGATTTGCGGAACTGATGGCCACACCCGTAAATGATACAGATGACCCGGTTTTCGTATTTTGTGCATTTCCGTCATAATACGGCATTACGTTACTTCCATCAAAGACCATTTCCATGAGGCTCATTGTATTATACACCAAACCGCTAGGAGCATTATCACTGGTACTACTATTCCACCCATTATTACCAACGAAACATGAATAATTATTACTGGGATTACCCGTACCCATATAGATATAACCTTGGCCATTCATTTGTGATATCATATTCTGATAATTTGCAGAAGGAGTCGTTGTATAACCCACAGCAAATACTGAGTAGGGAGGAGCTGGGAATACCATTGTAGGATTCGCCATGGAAGAATTATTACTGAAATAGATTCCGAGCGAGTTATTATTCGTAAGACCCATCTGAGGATAAGCAGTTGGGGTGCTCGTAATCATGTTATTATTTAGTCCGGATTTGTCGTTCCATTGTTGAATATTGGGCTGTGGGGGGCGAATGAGTGTGGAATTATCCGAGGCGTCTAACCATAAGAGACAACCACTGATATCCGAGGGGGTTTTCGTAGTAGTTGCTGTCAATGAATTATAATATGTATGTTGCGATGGAAGACTGGATTGAAGACCCCACTTGGTGGCTAAGTAGCCTTCTAACTTCTCGCGCTGATTTTCAGCCATTACCGAATTGAAAATGGCGATTTCCGAAACATACCCATTCCAAGGTTGGTTATTATATTTACCGATAGTGAGACCACTAACCAATATTGCAGGATTATACGTATAGATATAATTACTATGAGCACATGCTAAATTGAAATTACCATCGGCAGAAACTGCAATTGAACTCCAATTCTTATTTCCAACCGATGTATTTGGTGACCATGTAATACCATAATCGGATGAAGAATATATATATTCACCCCAAACACATGCGAATTGATATTGACCCGTTTCGGTCATTGAACAACTATTCCATGCTTTAGAACCAGCCGAATCATTTAATGTCCACGTAACTCCATAATCATTAGAAGTATAAATATTTCCAGTATAGTTAGAACTTCGGATGCTACCCGAAGTAGCTGTTTGATATTGTCCCGTTTTTGATATAGAAATTGATGACCAAAATTGTGTTCCTGTATTTGTAATTTGATTCCATGTGCCACCATAATCAGTTGATCTATAAAGATAATCATTCCGTTTTCCAACTATCTGATATTTCCCGGATGCATCTAATGCACAACAATCCCAATTTGCGGAAGACAACGCTGATATTGAATCAAATGACGCACCGTAGTTACTTGATAATACAACATCTCCCGTATTTGAATCACGTGTTGCAAGTATATATTGACCGGTTGAAGAAATGGCTATACCGGACCAACTACCCCAATAACGATTATTCCATGTAACACCATAATCACTAGAAAATAATATACCAGATCCAAGAGTAACACCTGCTTGATATTGTCCAGTTGCAGATATTGCAACTGAAGAAAAATTGTAATATTGAGTTCCGCTATTAATTCTCCATGAATTTCCGTAATTACTGGATACATATATTGAATATGTACCATTAAAACATCCAACCATCTGATATTGGCCTGTATATGATATTGCAACGCTAGTCCATTGTAAATCTCCAACTGATGTTTTAGGAGTCCATCCGATTTGAATTGTCCCATCTTCGGTATCTAGTGCCGTTCCATTGAAATAGGGTATCAGATTCCCATTTTTATCTACAGTCATTTCCAACAAATATGAAGTACTACCAATGGCTGATGTTGAAGGCGTAGTATAGCTGTTCCAAGAATTCATAGTGACTCCCTGGAAATTACCTGAGCTATCCGACCCCATTTTTAAAATATTATCAGTATTTCCAGAAATAAGCCTACTATCACCATTTGATGAACTATTTGGCTGGTATCCAACAATGAAGATGGAAAAGGGAGGAACAGGTATAATAATATCATTACTTGCCATGAATGCATTCGGGCCGAAATAAAGGGACTGTGCGCCATTGGGCATATTTTTAATCACCGGCTGTGCATTATGATCGGCTTGTGTCATATTATTTCCCATACCGGATTTATCATTCCATTGTGCAGCGGTTATCTGGGGCACGATTGTTGTATTATCGGCTGAATCTAACCATAGGAAGCAATTATTGACACCAACCGGACCCACTGTTGTAGATGTAGACGGATAGTAGGGATGTGTTGGAGGTAGGTCATAGAGGAGACCCCATTTGGTAGCCAAATATCCTTCTACGTCTTGGCGCTCATCGGTAGAAAGGGCTGAACTATATGCGATGATTTCACATACATACCCTTTCCATGAATCATTGAGGTACATACCAATTGTAATTCCTGAAAATGGACTACTTGAGCCTGGTAACGTTGACTGTTCTATTCCATTATAATATGGATTAAAAGTAGAGCCATTATTAACTACACTGATCAATATAGGAGATGTACTTAACATATATCTTTCAGGCGTATTACCTGACCCCCAACATGATCCATTAAATGTATAGAAGCGATTACCACCAATCATGAAATTACCATCTGGATTACCTGATATTAGACGAGAACCACGTCCTGGTGGATCATCTTCCGTTTTATATGCAACGGCAAAAACCGTGTAGGGAGAAGAAGGAAATGCCAAAGTATTATCCGTCATGAATGCGCTACTACCGAAATAGAGCGCTTGCATACCATTGGACATATCTTGTACCAATGGCTGGTTTTCGGAATTTGATTGGGTAAAATTATTCGCCTGGCCCGATTTGTCGCTCCATTGACTAACAACAGAATTTGTCTGTGTAATCGTCGTATTATCACTTGCATCCAACCATAAGAAGCAGTTATTAATAGTTATGGGGAAAGTTGCACTTGTAACAGTAGAAGTTCCGATTGCAAGAGCAGCTGTAATTCTCGCCTGATAATTAGGATGGGAAAGCGGTAAATTGGCAGAAAGACCCCATTTTTGCGCCAAATAGCCCTCCACTGACTGCCTCTGGTTATTACTCAGTGCCGTATTATAAATGAGGGTTTCGTAGACGTAACCATTCCAGGGTTGGTTATTAAAATTACCCATGGTGATTCCATAAAATCCATAATAAGTGGTCCAAATATACGAATTTGTTATGGCGGAATATCTTGTCCCATCGGCTGAGATTGAAATTCTAGATATACTATTGCGTACATCATTAAAACTTATATTGTTGTTACGACTCCATGATGCACCATAATCTGATGAATTCCATATGGAATCATACGCAAACGCAATAATATATTTCCCACTTAAAGACATTGATGCTTTAACCCAAGAACTGGATGGCGCGTTTGTTGTTTTGAATGTAACACCATAATCAGTAGAATATAACATTTGACCCCAAGGATAGTTTCCTATTAATACATATTGACCTGTATAAGATATTGTTTGTAAACTAGAAAAGCTACCCGTATTCGGTATTTGTGTCCATGTTGCACCATAATCACTTGAGATATTTATACTTCCATTATAATATGATTGATACTGACCTGAAAATGACATAGCATTACAAGTTTGGGTTCCTGTTGTTGTATTTGCAACCCATGTTACACCGTAATCACTTGAAGCATAAACGCGATTACCACCATTCAAAATCGTTTGGTTTTGGCCAGATGCATCTACTGATAGTAATGACCAATTAGCACTCGGGGCGGATGAACTTTGTGTCCAATGGATACCATAGTCAGTTGATTCGTAAATATACCCCGTTGATACAGCGGCGGCTTGATATTGACCAGTTGCAGAAATTGCGATACAGCTCCATGCCATACTTGGTGATGAACTTTGACTCCAGGTATCACCATAATTAGTTGATGTATAAATATATCCTGGTGAAATACATGCAGACTGGTATTGACCATTTGCCGAAAGAGCTATCGCCAAATAATTTCCACTCGGTGCAGATGTGTTCTGTCTCCATGATAAAACATGATCTGTGCCATTCACCGATGTCTGTGGATAACCATTGTAATAAGGTGTCAGATTGGTTCCGTCATTCGTAAGCTCCAGAATACTTAGTCCCGAATTCACCGGATAATTAGGCGTATTTGTATTCGTTGTATTCCATGTTCCGTTACCAGCAAACGTTTGATAATATCCATTTCCATCAGCACCAACTAATAAATGCTGGTCTTGGTTACCCGATAATATTCTACCAGTTCCCGATGCATTTGATTGATATGCCACGATAAATACCGAATAAGGGGTAGTGAGATAAATTGCCGAATTGGTTAATAATTTTTGTCCGCCGAAATAGACCGCAGGAATACTGGTAGTGCCACTTGTAAGGGTCGTCGTGCGATAAAAGGGTTGATTCGCGGAACTAGGTTGTGTGAAATGATTACCCGAGCCGGATTTATCCGTCCACTGGCTCACTAGTCCCAATGCGGATTGTGTAACCGTTGTGCTATCCGCCGCATCTAACCAGAGTTGACAGCCATTGATAGAGGTGGGGAAATTGATATTGGTAATATTCGTGGATATGGATGAAAAGGGTGAGGTTGCTGCATAATATGGATGGCTAGTAGGGAGGGAGGATTGGAGACCCCAATTTATGGCCAAGTGGCCTTCTACCATTTGGCGCTGGGATTGGGTCGGGGCGGTCTCAAATGCGAGAACTTCGCCGTAGTAGACACGATCTACAACGTTTTGTTTATTAAATGTATCGTCTCCCAATCCGTAGATCGTGTTATTGAAATTTCCAGAAGATGCAAATGTACCCACTTGTGTTCCGTTTATGTAAAAATAAGCAGTTGAACCATCAAATATACCGGTAACTAAATAATTTGTATTTGGAGTGATATTAAAATTTGAAGACCCATGATTTCTCCCGAATGTTATAAAATTTTGATTGGAATTTGGAATACTAATTTCAAATTTATTAACATCCATAGAATCATCACTACCCGAATTGTTTCCTAATGCCAGCAATCTTCCGTATTGGCCATTTCCATCTGAGAGAATATTGACTACCATGAAAAATGACCAAGTATTTCCAGTATAGGGTGTCGTCAATGCGCCATTGAATCCTGCGTTATTGAAATAGAACGCCGGTAATCCATTGATTGAATTAGCTGGAAGAGTGATTGTTCCTGAGCCATATTTTTGGGTGGTATTATTTCCCTGGCCGGATTTGTCCAATAGTTGACTAACCGTGGTACCTGATGATATCGTATAACAATTCGGGTCATTCGCATCTATCCAAAGCGCGCAATTCGGCATTCCAAATAACAGACTGGTCGTTTGCGCCGTCATTTGGTATCTGGCCGTATCTGAAATCACGAGGGAGGTCACATTGGTCGCAGGTGCTCCCGTATTTGCCGTCCATGTACCAGTTCCGAACTGAGTATCATCTATAACCATGTTAACGTTCGCAATTTCCAATGCATTTATGTTATTACCTCCAAGAGTGATTATACTATCATTCGTTAGTGACATATTTACAACGGATTGGAAAGGCGTATAGCATGTATAAATATGATTGTATTGTATAATAGCTAACATATATTGTCCAGTTGAAGAAACCGCAACACTAAACCATCGTTCATTCGGTACCGAATTCTGAACCCATGTCATTCCATAATCTGTGGATGAATAAATATAGTTATTATAAGCACAAACCGAAACATATTTACCAGAGGATGACACAGATATTGATTGCCAATTTTGACCAGATAGCGAATTTGTATTCCATGATACACCATAATCCGTAGAATAATAAATGGTGGTATTCCCACAGCATGCAAATTGGTACTTTCCTGTAGCACTAATAGAAACGTTTTGTGCTTGTACACCTATATTACTAGCTTGGCTCCAGCTAACACCATAGTCACTCGTTGACCATGCATTGCCACCCCATGCACATGCTGTTTGATATTGTCCAGTAGATGACATTCCAATCGCGTAATAATTCACACTTGGTGAAGATGAATTTCTCACCCATGTATTACCGTAATCACTTGACATGACAATGAAACCACTACCATTACAGCATATTGATTGGTATTGGCCAGTAGATGATATTGCACATCCTAACCAACTGTTGCTAGTAACCGATGTTTTTTCATTCCAATTGTTTCCATAATCACTTGAAACAAAAACATATCCCCCATTTACTGATGCAATTTGATATTGACCCGTTTGGTTGATAGCTATACAAAACCAAGCATGATTTCCGGCTGAATTATTTTGTGCCCATGTCTTACCATAATCACTTGAGGTATAGATCCGACCATTATACGAAAAGGCGGATTGGTATTGTCCCGTTCCGGATATTGCTACTTTACCCCAGTCGCCGATGGTTCCTGCAGATATATCTTGTATCCAATTTTGTCCAAATAGTTCACTTCTGATATTTTCTTTGGAAAGTAATTCTACCGCCAAATTTCCAGAAGCATCCGCCGTAAACCCCGTTCCCGTTCCGTCTGCACCAATAATCGCCGATGCCGGAATGGAATTCGCCGGAAATTTCGCTATCAAATTCCCCGAAATTTCCAGATTCCCATTCAGTGAGATATCATTCGCGAAAACCGCCTTTCCCGAAACTTGTAAATTCCCCCCAAACGATGCATCGGTTGAAAACACAGATTTCCCTATAATTTGTAGATTACCATTGAAAGACGAATCATTCAAAAACAATGAATTACCAGATACCTCTAATGCTACCTTAGGATTGGCAACCCCAATACCAATATTCGTATTGAATACCGTATTCGGTACGCTCATTTATATACACTCATCATATTTATTTTACGGTAAAAAATAAATATGCTAGTTTTCATTATTTATATCGTTATCTTGTAGACCCCTCAATAATTAAATGTATAGGCATCAATATTATTCGGTTTGATACTCACCACGCTGGCATTATTATTATAAGGGCCACAGAAGAGTTCTATATAGAAAGACGCCGAATAATTATTGGACGCCGGATTTGTCGTGAATAATGTAACCGTGTTGACTGTTGTGTTGTAATTCGTACTCCAGGCAGAAGTCGTATTTGCACCTTTTCGCGCAATCGTATCTACTACTAAATTATTCGTGGCATTTCCGCTTGCATCTCCTCCCGTCAAATCAAAGACCAGTGTACTTATATTACTACTATTGGTCTGGTCTACTAACATTGTGGTTATATTCGCATAATAGGCACTACTATTATTAAATGTGATGATAAATGCAGCGGTATTACTATTATCTACCGTTACCATCGGGCATGAATAGGAATAGATTTTCTTGGGGAATCCGCCACCACCCAATATAGTACCTCCCACCACATGTAATGCAGTCGCGGCTAACGGTAATCCTACCGCCAAATTACCATCAACTGCCGCATTATTATTGACAATCAAGTTACCTGCCTGTACCAATTGAGCTCCCACATATTGATTGGAAAGCGATGGATTGCCTCCTCCCCCTCCTCCGCTACCTACACCACCAATAATCGCCGATGGTGGAATGGAATTCGGAGCAAAATTCGCGTAGAAATTTCCATTGATTGTCAAGTCACTATACACAAATACGCGGTTTTTGAATACCGTGTCTGAACGGAAAATACTCATCCCCGATCCATTCGCATATAGATTTCCATTCAAAGATAAATCCAGTGTGTTTATAATTACACCATTGGCTACACCATTATTTGGATCGTTAGTGAAATTTACTGTTGCACTACTGGTAATATTATTGAACCTTTGTATTGCGTCAATGGGTATGGAATTAGGTGGTATAAAAAGACGACCACCAAATGAGGCGTCGCCTAATACAACTAGCCTACCATTTAACGAAAGATCGCGCCCCGAGAATGAGGTCGCAGTGGTATTCCCTGTAGCTACTCCCCCAATAATCGCTGACGCGGGAATCGTATTGGGACCTAAAAATAGGCGGCCACCAAATGAGACGTCTCCACCCACAAATAGTCGGTTGTTCATAGAAACATCCGTATTTATCACCGAAGTACCCCTACCATTCACATATAGATTACTATTAATACTCAAGTCGGTGGTCTGAATAATATATCCTGAAAAGGTCTGCGCTCCTATATTCTCATAAACATTCAAGGATACTCCAGAGAACTGATTCAGTCCAATAATAGAATTCATGGGAATCGTATTGGCCTGGACAAAGAGGCGACCCGACATGGAAATGTCCCCATTCACGAAAATACGCCGGCCAAACGAGATATCGCCAATCGTATAGAGTTTGGAATTCAATCCTGTAATCGCCGTCGCAGGAACGGTATTCGCCGCATAATTCGCAAAGATTCTACCATTTAATGATAGATCCCCGGCGATAAAAGCCCGGGATCCAAAAGTGGCATCCCCATTGACGAATATTCGCTCACTGGATGAAATATCCGTCGTGAAAATACCACTAGAAATGACTCCGCCGATAATTGCTGACGCCGGAATCGTGTTGCTACCTAAAACCAGGCGACCACCGAAAGAGACATCTCCATTAAATTGCGCCGCGCCACTTATATCCAATGTATATTTCGGGTTAGTACTTCCTCTACCTATACCAAGACCTGCGTGATTGAGTACCATGATTTGCTCCCCCATGTTATTGACGAAACTGGCAATATCAGCTTGGCCCGATTGGGTAACTTTGAGAGCCGCATTCGTATTACTATTAGATGCTATGACTGATTGTGTTGTGTTATTTATGGTGGTATTTGTCTGGGAAAGGACGCCAGCGAAATTGATAGATCCATCCACCACCAAATTTCCCGCAATACGGACGAATTTACCCAACCCTGAATTGGGAACAATATTGATATTTCCGGTGGAAACTAATGCAGCATTCGGATCTAGTGAGATATTACCAGTAATAATTGGGGAAGCAATCGTCTTATTCGTGAAAGTCTCGGTTAAAGTGGTGGTAGCCAATGTGCCTGTTGTCGGTAGATTCAAATTGGAACCACTGTTACTAGCAGCGAGTAATATATCACCACCAGTTGTTAGGACAGTTTGGCCGCCGCCAATAATAAAGGTAGCATTGGATGACGCTGAAATATTCACATTGTTTATTTTGGATGGACCGTTCACCGTGATTCCATTATTGACTGTTACGCTAGAACCAAATGCGGTTGATCCGCGCACAAAGAGTCTGTTATTCAGCGAAGCATCCCCACTACTAATAATCCGTCCTGATGCATTTACATCACTATTAAACTGACCTATGGAAAGACCCGAGATCGCAGCCATCGGTATGGAATTATTCAAGTATCGTGCCGCCAAATAACCGTTTATAGAAACATCGGAGGTGTTGATCATTTTACCATTTATAAAAACAAGGGAATTCAGTGTGGTTCTTCCCGCAATAACCAAATTTCCCTCTCCCGTTATATCATTCGTAAAATTACCAGGTGAAATTCCACCAATAATCGCAGTTGGTGGGATAGAAGCAACTGGATAACGCGCGCGCAGATAACCGTTAAATGAAACATCACCTGTACTGAAAATGCGATTAGCGAAGATATCGTCTTTGAAAACCGCCCTTTTACTAACATATATTCGGGAACCGAAAGAAGCATCGTTTGCTATAAATAGACGACGGTTCGCGCTAACATCTACATCAAAAATTCCTAGTTGAGGAGCGCCTTTAACTGCCGAATAAGGAATAGAATTAGTAGGATATTTCGCGCGAAAGTTTCCATTAACTGATACATCCCCACCCACATATATATTAGAATCGGTGGTAATATCACCTCCTATGACGCTGAGCCCTCCATATCCATCGGGTCCGGTGGTAATAACTACATTCCCTAATACATCCAGAGTTGCATTTGCATCCATACTGGGTTTTCCAATACCCACATTTCCATTATAGTTTGAAATTGCGGCTTCTGTTATTCCCCCAAAACTAAATAAAATCGTTCCCGAATCATCATGGGAAATAGAAATATCACCAATATGGATCGTATGTGAACTCACATACATTTCACCGAATGGCTGTTCTGGACTACCCAAATTGATATTATTTCCAGCAGGTATCAAATCAGTATAGATAACCACGCGATTATTAGATGCATCCAGCTGTAAAAGCGTATTTTGGTCTGGGTTTACTGAAACCTGACCAGTGGTTCGGCTTATCAAATCATTCAGTCGTGCCTGGACATTTTCCGAGAGATCTTTTATATAGACCAAACTGGTATTACTGATATCATATTGCCCGTTTTTCGCAGATGAATATTGTATTTTATCAGGGAGAAATGTAATGGATGATAAAGAGTCATCGGCTACCGTGATTTTCCCAGAGTGTAGTTGATTCAACTGTGCTATTCCTCCCACAGTGAGGCCGTTTTGTATAACCCCGCTATCATTTATAATGACATTCGCATCAAACATTGCAATCCCGGAAACATCTAATGCAATCGCCGGGCTGGTCACAGATGTTTTACCGATACTCACTATACCATTGGAACCGACCGTCATCACTGACATATCATTTACACCCCGGAACTGGACAACATCACCCATACCATGTTGCATGACTTTTAAAGCAGGTGTTGAAAATGTATTCGTGGATATATCAAACTCCTCTGCGACATTGATTACCGTATTGGTCTGGGTGATGATTCCCGTAATATTGATAGAACCATCCACTATCAAATTACCCATGATATGAACCGATTTATCTGTTGCTGATTCGGGTAAAAGTATAAGATTTCCGGTGGAAGAGATAATACTCGTGGTAGGATCAGTCAGTAATAATTTTCCCTGGACCGTTGGGCTAACCAGAGTCTTATTTGTAAGGGTTTCTGTATTGGAAATCGTGGCCAGAGTACCACTTTGTGGAAGAGAAACTATGGAGCCGCCGTTACTATTATCACATATCAAATGGATATTTCCATCCATCAAAACTGCAGATCCATTTACGACTGAAAAAGTAGATTGTAAAGTATGGTTATTATCCGTTGTTAATTCAGCATTTGGCACAGATTTCGTGATGGTTGAGAGGTCTATTCCATTGACTCTTCCATATATAAATAAATTGGAATCCGTGGTAATATTCCCACCCAATACGGTTAATCCCGATGCATCGGGTGTTCCGGTAATTGTTACCCCACCAATAATATCCATCGTGTTGTTTGCGTCTATACTAGCTTTACCAATTCCCACATTACCATTATAATTCGTTACCACTGACTCAGTAATCCCGTCAAAAGAAAAGAGAACCGTTCCAGATGTATCATGCGAAACACGCATATCACCAATATGCACACTATTATTACTTACATAAATACCATTCACTGGATTCGTAGATGAACCAATCGTCAAACTACCCGTGGATGGAATAATATTGGAGTTGATAATGATATTTCCACCTGTTCCTGCATCTAATACAATATTTCCCACACTAACCGTATATAAAGGCGATACAAGTGTATTAATATTGATATCTCCGCCTGGATTGTTTATCATATTTGCTGAAATAATCATACCCGATGCAGTTATGATTTTCTTGTTTGATAATACCTCTTCTCCACTAAGAGTTGCGAGAGTTCCCTTGAATGGTAAGGTTACATTACTTTTATAGCCTATTTTGGAACCATTCAGAGTAATATCACTATTATTCGCCAAGGTAAATTTCGCCCCCACATCGGGAGAATTAAATCTAATATTATTGATGCTTGTTCCTGCAAAAATGGTATCCGCATAAATTGAATACGTGGCAGCGAGTGTGTTTGCCGTGGCATCTCCTAAGTACGGTGTGGTCATAACTATATTATTAATGACTCCGTTATTGATGGAAACATTATTCATTTCAGGATTATTAATCGTCGGGGTATCCATAAGCTTATTATAAAATGTCTCTGAACCTTCTAATGTCGCAACTGTTAGAGGACCCACCTCACTAGTATCAGGTAAGAATAATTGAGAAACACCGGTATTGACATCTAGACAGTCAAAGATAACATTAAAGAAATTACCGTTCCCCAATGTCAAACTTGCTACTGTCCCAGCCACTGTATTACCACTTATATCCATATTATTGAAAAACTGTAGGCTCGTGTTTCCTCCGGTAATTTTCGGATTTTTCATTTCTGCATTATCACTACTAAGAAGAGTTCCAGATGGTGGTAGGATTATATTACTCATATTTGTGGTAGGGTCAGCATTCAAAATGACAGTCCCTTGTATCACCAAATTGTTTTCTCCCAATGGCTGATTTAATGACGAATAGGGTGAAAAGCTCAGTGTACTTATGGTGTTATCATCTGATTGAACAATTGCCATATTATTGATATTACCCGTAAGATTAATAGTATCAGCGGTTGTAGTAGATAGTGTTGAATTTTTAATTAGAGTACTATCTATCGTTCCTCCTTCTACATATATGCTGTTTATAACTGGAGAAACGAGAGTTTTTTGAGTAAGTGTTTCATATCCATCCAATGTGGCGAGTGTCGCATCATAACCAGGCAATGATAAATTTGTATTATTATTTGTATTTATAGTTGTAGAGAAACCACCCAAATAGGAAAGTGTGGTATTATCCGCCAAAATAATATTGGCGGGCCCATTGTTCGGTGTCCGAATAGTGATATTTCCAATATTTCCACTATTCGTACCTCCTCCTACAGCAAGTTTGATGGTCTTCTTCAGATTACTATTATCATAAATTGCACTCAATGGTATGGAATTATCCGGATAATTTGCGTAAAAATATCCACCGGTTATGGTAACATTCGCATTCAATGATAGATCACCGATTATTTTCGGAGAAACTAGTGTTTTATTCGTAAGTGTTTCTGCGTTCTCTAGAGTTGCTATTGTACCCGATGGGGCCAGAGGTAAATTCAATAGTACATTATTTGTAGCATTCAATGTAACTTGCTTACCACCGGTTATTGATAAAACTGTTTGATTGGATAGCGTAAGAGTCGCAGTTGTTGCTGGACTCGTGATTATAACTCTATTGAAAGAATTTGAAGTAATATCGTCAATTGTTGTTGAGATTAATCTGCAATTATTCAGTGTTGATGAGTTTATGGTCTTGTTCAGAAATGTTTCCGTACCAGATAATGTGGCCAATGTTCCCAATTTAGGGAAATTTACACTCGTATCGCCAGAGAATGTGAAAAAACTATTATATGAACCGACTGTGTTCAATGAGCTAGAATATGCCAATCCAAGTGTTGACGATGTAGTAGTAATAGATAAACCATTGATGCTACTAATTGTCGGAGCTGTTATGATTGGATTATTAATCACGGGTGACGTCAAAGTCTTGTTTGTCAATGTTTCTATATTATTCAAAGTGGATAATGTCCCTCTCATGGGAAACGTTACGTTAGTAGTACCTGTAGTATTAAAACTACTATCACCTTGCATATTGAAAATGGCTTTATATGGACCAATTGTCCCAAGAGTACTTGCCGAATCCAAACTTAATGTCGCTGTTAATGCTGGAGGCTGTTGTAAAATAATACTATTGATACTATTTGCAACAGAAGTTCCTAGGTTTGCAAGAACAAATGTTGGTTGTACTAATGTTGGATTATTCAGAGTAGGTGTTGTAAGTGTTTTATTAGTTAAGGTCTCCGTTCCTGTCAATGTGGCCAATGTTCCACTCACCGGAAAAGTCACATTTGTTGTGCCTGTACTATTGAAAACAGTAGACCCACCCATATTCATTGTAAATGGATACGAACCGGTTGTAGTGAATGTACTCTGTTCTCCTAATGTCAAAGTTGCACGTGTTGCGGGTTGGGTAAATACTAAATTATTTATACTTGTAGCAGTTGCGACACCCAAAGTAGGAGTTGTTAGAACAGGCGTAGTGAGTCTTTTGTTTGTTAGTGTTTCGGTTCCATTTAGAGTCGCCAGCGTACCTGTTGTAGGGACTGTAACATTCGTCGCTCCAGTGAATGTAAGTGTAGATGAATATGCTCCAGCTGTATTAAATGAACTATTATTCGCTAGAGCCAACGTGGCAGTATTTGATGGAGCTGAAATAACAAGTTTATTAAGAGTCGTAGCAATCGCGTCTCCCAAATTCGGATTAGTAAGAACGGGAGCAGAAAAGGATTTGTTTAATAGAGTCTGGGCTCCTTCCACCGTAACTAATGTACCGGAGAATGATGGTAGGGTCAACGTGGTGTTTGCCTGTGCTTTTAATTGTGTGGTGAATGCACCTTGTGTTGATAATGTACTACCAGTATCAATCGTAAGCGCCGCACCAGTTCCTAGACTAGTAATTCTAACACCATTGATATTTTGACCAACAATTATGTTATTCCTAACATAAAGCTGACCATTCAATGATGTATCGGATGCCATTTCAAGACCACCTGTGCCATAAATTTGCGTCTGAAATGTGGACGGAATACCTTCTTGACGAGTGATCACACCACCAATGATTGCAGTTGAAGGAATGGACGAAATGGGATAGTTTGCGAAAATATTACCCAAGATTTGAATATTTCGGTTTAATGATACATCACCTCCGACTGCAAACCCACCTGTTATATTCAATTTACCTCCTATTGACGTATCTCCTCCAACTATCAAATTTCCCGATCTCATAAACAAATTTGCCGATAAAATCGCATCGGAAGCCAAATAGAGTTTACTAGTTGCTGATAAATCACCGATTATTGTCGCAGTGGAGTTCACAAAAAGACGCGAACCTATAAAAGCATCATTTTTTAAATATGCCTGACCATTGGCAGATATATCAGTATTGAATGTTGCTACCGAATTCACATACAAACGGCTATTCAGAGAAACATCTCCCTGGGTCACCAAACGACCATTTGCGCTTATATCACCATTGATAAATGCACTAGAATTCACTAACAATCGGGAATTCGCACTCAAGTCACCTGCCACGATGAGACGGTTATTTGCATTTATATCGCGACCAACAGTGAGTGTGCTAGGTGTTACGATTGCTCCGGTTATATTCGCACTTGATGCAACAAATATACGGGAATTGGTTGATATATCACCTGCCACGACTAGACGGTTATTTGCCGAAATGTCTCCTCCTACAACAATATTCCTTCCAAGTGATATATTATTATTCATTGAAACATCACCGTTCAATAGTGAATTGGATGCCACGAAAATCTGTCCACCCAAGTTAATATCACTAACGGTTGTTATTCTACCCTGAGTAGTTAGAGAACCCCCAATAATCGCATTATTCGTTACTTGAATTCCAGAATTAAATGAGGCATCACCACGGATAGCCAAACGGTTATTCATAGAGACATCCCCGCGAGCTAATATTCTTCCACTAATATCCAGGGGATATCCGGGTGTATTATTGATATCCCCAATCGTCAAGTTACTTAGGAATACCACATTACCGGTAGTTCTCAGATTTCCGGCCACATCCAATTTATAGGTGGGGTTCAATGTCCCGACACCGATATTACTATCCACCAGTAAATTCTTATTCGTATGTATTAAACCCGATACGTCTAGTGTATATTGTGGGTTTTCAGTCTGAACGCCAAGATAACCTAATTCATGGACAACCATAACGGGTTTGCCATCTTTATAAAATGCTGCTACATCTGTCCCACCGTATTGCCTTACTGATAGTGCTGGTCCTGTTCCAGTATTGGATATATCAAATTGTTCGGTTACTAATATTTCGGTATTTGTCTGGCTAAATGCACCTATAAAATTAATAGAGCCATCCACTATGAGTCCCGAGCGAATACGTACAACACCGGTTCCATCTGGTTTCAAATTAATATCACTTCCCGTACCTGTAATAGAGGAAATACCCGCAGATGAAACTGCTAATGTTCCGCCCATATTGATCGTTTTATTATTCAGTGTTTCCACTCCATTCAATGTTGCAAGCGTACCCGTTGTCGGTATCGTAACATTCGTATTTCCTACCGTCGTTAGAGTGAGACCGGTTTTGATAGGAGCTACCGTAGTAAATGTAGTTTGATCCGCCAATGCCAATGTTGCTGATAATCCTGGTGATTGTATCGTCAGATTATTAAAGGTGGTGGCAGTAATAGTCCCGGTTCTCAACGATCCGGCTGAAACGATTCCATTGATACTGGCATCCTTGGACAAAAATAATTTACTATTCATTGACACATCACCGTTTTGTACAAATAAATGGTTGTTTCGTAGAATCACATTTCCGCCACTTACATCCACAAATCCCTGTATATATGATTGTTTGAAACGGTTGGATGAATAGGATAAATCTAACCAATTACTCATGATAAACCAATTTATATATAATGAGTATTTTTTCCTTCTAATTTAACGGCGATGTTTTCTCAAAGCGACTAAAACTGAGAAAATGGTATAAAGTTCTCCTCCCATATTTTAATTATGCTGGTTTTAAGTGAAGAGCAACAAAATATTATTGATTCTATAAAAACAGGTCGTAATGTCATTGTAGATGCCTGCGCAGGTTCTGGTAAAAGTACAACTATACTTGCAATTGCCCGTGAATTTCCCGAAGAACGGATTCTACAATTAACCTATAATTCGGCATTACGAAAAGATGTTCAAGGAAAAATTACAGAGGAAGGAATAGAGAACCTGACAGTTCATACCTTTCATAGCCTCGCCGTCGCAGTTTATATGACAACCGCCCATACCGATGCAGGTATACGCCATATTTTGTTTACCGATATGAAGCCTAGATACACTATTCCTGGCTATTCCAAGATTGTCCTAGATGAGGCACAAGACATGTCACTGGATTATTTCCGACTTATGCAAAAATTCATCCGGGATATGTGTTCGGAGTCCGGCGATCAAACAATACAACTAACCGTCATGGGTGATTATATGCAGGGTCTCTATGAATTCAAGGGCTCGGATATTCGTTTCTTGACCATGGCCGATCTAATCTGGTCCGACAATCCCCATTTACGCACCTCCGAATTCGTCAAATGCACCATGAAAATGTCCTACCGTATTACTGATCCCATGTGTGATTTTGTGAATAAATGTATGCTGGGTGAGAACCGCCTGCTTTCTTGTAAACCCGGTGTTCCTGTAACCTATATTCGGAATACCCGGTTTTTGATAGAAAAAACCGTCATTATTCTCATTAAACAGTTATTGGACCGGGGTATAGAAGCCAGTGATATTTTTGTAGTGGGTGCCTCTGTGCGAGGTGTAAATTCCAGTATTCGTAAGATTGAGAACGCTCTCGTTTCCAATGGTGTCCAATGTCATGTTCCTATGTTGGAAAGCGATAAAATAGATGAGAGAACCATCAAGGGAAAGGTCGTTTTTTCCACATTTCATTGTGTCAAGGGTCGCCAACGGAAATTCGTATTTGTCGTAGGTTTTGATAATTATTATTTCAGTCGCTATGGTCGGACCTTGGATAAAACCCGTTGTCCCAACACCCTCTATGTTGGTTGTACCCGTGCCACCGAGGGTCTTTATTTATTAGAATCGGGTGAATATAATACTGATCGGCCACTGGACTTTTTGAAAATGACCCATAGGCAAATGCAAGAGTCCAACTTTGTGGATTTTCGTGGTACTCCTCGGTCCATTTTCTATGAGCCAACCGCCGCCGAGAAAAAAGAGTCCCTCGTTCAATATCATTATACCACACCCACAGATATGATTCGGTTTGTTTCCGAGAGAGTATTAGAGGAAATTACGCCGATATTAAACCGAATATTTATAAAGAAATCCGAGGGTGAGGGTCTCATAGATATCCCAAGTGTTATTGAGACCGGGGCGGGGCTATACGAAGAGGTCAGTGACTTGACCGGAATCGCCGTCCAATTCATCTTTTTTGACCATATTCGGCGTAGGTTCTCCGGAGAATATTCCAACTTGTTGTATGAAATGATTCAAGAGAACATGGCTCTCATGAAATCTGGAGAACATGGTTTTCTACGAAAGATGTTTGACGAAATTGACCCGTTTGCTGAGTTCGGTGCCGATTATATTTATTTGGCCAATATTTACCAAGCCAGTCAAGAGAAGCTCTATTTTAAACTGAAGCAGATTGACCGCGACCGATACACTTGGCTGACTGATTCCATCGTGGATGAGTCGTTGGGGCGCTTAGAGCGTGTTATTACCGATATTGGCGAGAATCCGCTGATGGAGGAGACCATTATCATGGCTCAAGATGAAGAGTCGCATATCAATATGGATATTGCCTTACGAGAACAATTCGGTGAGGATCATGTCTTCCGTTTCACTGCGAGAACAGATTTCATCGGTGATGAATACATCTGGGAGCTGAAATTCACATCGGAAATCACCATTGACCATATGTTACAAGTCGTCATTTATGCCTGGTTATGGAAGATGTTACCCGGTCGGGCGATATCGGCCAACGCCTTTCGTCTCTATAATATCAAAACGGGTGAATTATATGAATTATCGGCGACATCCGAAGAACTGGACACCATCATGTTCGCGCTATTACGGGGTAAATATTTCGGATGTGATCCCAAAACCGATGCGGAATTTTTGGCGAATTGTGGAATACAACCAGAGTCCGATTCAGAGATTGCGGTTCTTTAGGCGATTTCTTTTGTTTCCATAATTTAACCCATCATGGAAACCGTAGAAATCGCAAAGCCTCCCTTTTTTTGTGAGAACTGTCAATATGGTACTAAAAACCGATATGATTTTGAAAAACATAAGACCACACGTAAACATTTGAATGCGATGCCCGTGGTCGCCATTACCCATAGTTTTTTCTGTAAGAGTTGTAATTATGAGTGTGGTAGCCAAGAGAATTATGATAAGCATGTTACTACACCAAAACATATGGTGAATCGTAAAGAACCCATTCAATATTCATGCGACCAATGCACGCGACATTTTACCAATCGGAGTGGCCTATGGAAGCATAAACAAAAGTGTAAACCGGCTGCGAACGAGGCGACAGAATTACAGCCTCAAGGACTTTCTGTAAAAGAGGGATCACAGCCCATTACCCAAGAAATGTTGTGGGAGACTATTCAAAAAAGCGCCGAATTACAGAATTTCCTCATTGATCAAAATAAGAAACTCATGGATTTGGCGACGAAAATCCAGACTCCCGTCGCCCCCACAATCAGTAATACGCACTCCAATACGCAACATAATCATTTCAATCTCCAGATTTTTTTGAATGAGACCTGTAAGGATGCTCTGAATCTGGGGGATTTCATCAATTCTTTGAAACTACAGGTGGAGGATTTTGAGACCACGGGTAAGTTGGGTTATGTAGAGGGGATTTCTCGGATTTTCATCAATGCATTGAAGCAGACGGAGGTGGAAAAACGCCCCCTACATTGTACCGATATGAAGCGAGAGATCGTCTATATCAAGGACCAAGATGAATGGAAAAAGGAGAACGATGATAAAGAAAAGTTGAAACAGGCGATTGATCAGATCGCTCAGATGAACCTGAATCAGCTATCCAAGTGGCAAGAGAAAAATCCGGGCTACAACGAATTCAATAATAAAAAGAGTGAGGAACAATTTCATTATTCCATGGCTGCTATGGGTGGCCGGAGTGAGCAGGAGAATGAAAGGTATGCCGATAAAATCATCAAGAATGTCATCAAGGAAGTGATTGTGACAAAGTAATATAAAGCATTGGCTAGACATTCTTTATAGAATCTGTTATCTGAAATGCAAACCAGAAGTCAATCGCGTAAGAATGAGAACCATATTGAGACGGTAATATTTTCAGATATTACCAAGGATTCCATCTCGCGTGTCTCTACGAGAAGTCAAACCGCAAAGGTAACATTTGACTTTGATGAATCCAGCAGGGCTTGGCTAGAAAACAAGATTGTCTTGGGGAATGGTACTTATAGGTATAAGCCGATGAGGGTATAAAATAATCATTTTGAATAAAACAAATATAAATACTATGTGCGAAATAGTATTTATATCATGGATATTGCTGAACCTGAACCACAGCCTCAAATTGCGCTTACTGAAGTCCCCATCACTTCAGAAAATGTCGCTCTGAACGTTATGGTATCTTTCTTGAATACCGCACAGCGCAGAGGTGCTTTTTCCTTTGATGAATCTGCCAAGATCTGGGATTGCATCAAGATTTTTATTGCTAAGAAACAGGGTGAAGAGGAACGAGAGGAACGAGAGGAACAATCGTCCGAGCCAGTCACAGAAAATGTTACTTTGGAAACTGCATAAAAGGGTGTAAAAATATAATACAAATGGATGATATTCGTATTATATTTGCATAGAAATATTCGCTAGAATGAACATATAAAGAAAAAAGAGAAACATGGGTTTACTGGATTTCCGCATGTATATAATGACCGAGTCTCTGGAGAATTTTTCCCGATATACTTTGAATAAATTGATGAAAAGTGGACTCGTAATAATACAATAGATGAAACCTATTTCCATGTTTTTATAAATATAGGCCAGTGATAATGTATTGGAGAAAATATTAAGCCCTGTTATTATAGTCGCAATAAGCCATCCCACCTTTTTGGATAATAAAACCGGTAGGGTATAAATTTTATTTTCTTTATCCCCGTCATGGTCCTTTATATCCAATACGATCTCATTACTCAGAGAGCCCCAAAAAATAGTACTCATGGCAATCAATAATAGTCCATAATGGCTATTTATAGCTATCAATTCGTTACGGGCTATTGTTACTGCCAAACCCGAGAAAAACATGGAAAAAGATACGAGCGAAGCACATGCCAGATTTTTTACAAGTGGTATTCGCTTCAATACCGGTGTATATAATAAAACAAGTATAATGGCTTCGTGTGTAATATATTGGATACTAGGTGGAAGTAGTGCCATATTCAGACATTCTGCAAACCATAATAATGAATTCGTCGCTATAATCGCTTCTGGGATAGTGATTTTTCCGGTTACCAATGGTCGTCCGGGACTATTGATTCTATCCGTCTCAATATCATACAAATCATTCACTATCATACTACTCGCCAATATGCATTGTGTAATGATTCCCGAAATGATAAAGGGTTGGCTATGAATCAATTCGTTTAAGGACGGATTTATTATCCATCCCCCTATAAAATTCAATAGGGTGGTGGGTAGGATGGTATGAAACCGAATGAGTGTCAAGAAATGATGGAATTTGGTTGGTGTAAATTCCTTTCTTGGAGGAGTAGGTGAAGAGGGTTTTTCCGAATAAACAAGGGTGGAATGTTTGGGGTCAGGTTTTATATAGGGTATTTTTTGTATTATTTTTTGGAGTGGTTTTTGAAAACATGTTATTGGTGAAAAAAGGGAAAAAAATAGGGTGAAAATTGAGAACCAACGCATTTATAATAAAAAAGGGGTGTATTTTTATATTATTTATCGCTTATCCGGTAAATCGCTTATCCAAACGCCGCGCGAATTTCGGCATAAGTCATATTTCGTCCCGTTTTTTGTTTGAATTCGTCGGCCCCTTTTTGCATGATGTCTTTCAGCGCCTGTTCGGTCATTTTATCCGGTGTTTTCCATAATTCATACACCTTTTCTTCGCCCTCTTTTTCAATCTTTTTCAAAAGTTCTCCGGTGTCCACTTTTTTTGTTCCATCTTGGCGTTTCATTTTTAGATTGCTTACTCACTTCATTTCTATATCTTTTCGGAATCGGAATCCTTATCAAACAACTGAATATAATTGTATTTCCGACCACGATTTACTTCACATGAACCGACTACAAAATCCCTTTTCATTTCTTCTGTGATATGGATATTCATCCAGAGTTGCGATGACATACTGAATGTGATTGACATACTGGAACCATTTCTGGTATCCGTTTCCCATCCGGTGATTGAGCCCTTGTTTTTCCCTATTTTCCCTAGTTTTTGCTTCCATTCATATGCGCTCGGATTTACTGCCGGATGATCACTTGGAATCAAGTACCAATCATAATGTATCTGTGTCTTATTATCTTCTCTCACAATAATGGAATAAAAGTCAAAATTTTTACGCCGATTGATCTCCTCTATAATATCACCTATATTTCCCGGTGTTTTATCCGAACACACCGTGGTCAACCGATAAGAACTTATCTTAAAAGATCCATTCCCAGGATCATATTGTGTGGATTTATTGGAGAACCTACCAAGAGAGCATGAAATATCACTACCTGGTTGATGTGATCCGTCACTTTGTGAAGTAACCGTGCATCCTGTCGCTGTCAATATAATAGCATTGATGTCTTCCCAGGGTGTTTCTTTTATCGGGTCGTCATTCATAAAATGGTAGCCTTTTACGCATTTTATGAAATTTATGGCTAGGCCACTACGAATTTCGCTGGTCATTTGAATAACGGACATGGTTTTGAAATCTGGATACCCATCTTTTTGTACCCGTATTTGTATTCAATTTTATGACTGCATATATCAAGCGAACAACGTTTTTGCTCCGATTAAAAATGACTGCATTTGCGATTTTTGCGATAAATTTGGCCCGTTAAAATGGAAACCAAAAAAATCGCAAAGAAATTCATTGGGGGAAGGCTTACCATAAATGCTTTGTATGAAATGCATGTTTCTACTATTTTAGACCACTCGTAGAATGACCATTTGTGACGGTATTTTTTTACTAAAATTGTTACCTTACCATATATGCAGACATTTTTGACCATTTTGTATTATTGTTGGCCCAAAAAATGGAAACATTTCATCGTCGCAACTGCATAAGGACACAAACTAGTGAAAATAAATGCGACCATATATGGTAACAATTTTATACGGTGTTTCCACCTGGTTTCCAAAATGGAAACCGACTTTGCGATAAATTTTATGCTCACAAAATTATGCATTGCCGGCCTTCCCAAAATTTCGGGTTTATGAGCATGACAGTCACAATTGACCTTTTTGAAAATTCTAACCCCAGGTTTTTCATTTTGGACATTTTTAAAAATGTCCATTTTCAAAAAGTTCGTCCATTTCTTTTTGGGGGTTTTTATATTTCTCGAGAAAGGAACCAAAAAGTATCCAAATTTGAAGACTTTTTGGATCAATCTCGAAGAGTTCTGGAAAAATTCCGAAAAAAAATCCCAAAATTAGTTCCGGAAAATATATTTGTTTACTTTTGTACTGAATCCATTGAAGGCCGACGCGGCCGATATTGTATAGGCACCGAAATTCTCTATATAAACACGCTCACCGATGGCTAATTCAGGTAGCATAATACTATCCGCGATGAGGTCAATAGAGTCGCAGGTGGGGCCGAACAGGCGACTCTTATGGAGCTTGCCGTCGCGCTCATTGAATGGGAGAATGACCGGCTTGGCGTGGTCAAAATAGACACAATTGAAGGAGCCATAAATACCGTCATTCAAATAATACACGATGGTTTTCTCACCACCATCCTGGACGGTCTTTTTCCCAATGACATTGAGAACCAGTGTATGGGTTCTCTCTGCGAAATACCGGCCCGGCTCGGCAATGAACTGGATTTCACCGGTTTCCAATTCGTCTTTGAAGAAATCATGGAGGGCATCATTGACCCGATGGGCAATATCCTCAAATTTGGCACCCGAACTGGTCGCGTCATTCCCAGGAAATCCGCCACCAATATCAATAATAGAAATACTGATACCGAGTTTGGCGGCCATATCGGTGGCCTGATGACAGGCCTCAATGGCCGAGTAATAATTCTCCGCTGAACGGCAACCTGAACCCACATGAAAACTGAAGCCGACCACACAGAGTTTGAGTGTTTTCGCAATCGCCAAGAGTTCCTCCACCTGGTCCAATTTACACCCGAATTTGATGTTGAATTTACACTTACTATTGGTATCGTCTACAGCGAGGCGGAGAATCAACTTGGCATAGGGGTGATATAGCTTGATTTTATAGAGCTCTTCTTCGGAATCAAAAGTCATCAAGTCCACGTCATTGGCGCGGGCATAGCTGATTTGGGAGGTCATTTTACATGGATTGGCGAAAATAATACGGGTGGGATCCTGGGTAATATCAATAATGGTCTTGATTTCGGCCTCGGACGCGCAGTCAAAATTAACGTCTAGGGCGGCCAATGCGGCAATGATTACCGGATTCGGATTACATTTGATGGCATAATACGGCTTGATATCAGGTAAAAGCCGAATCCAATTGGAATAGGAATTGATGAGCTCACCGAGATCAATAATATAAAAGGCGCGTTCGCTCTGGTTATCCTCTAAAAAATCATTGATTATATCATAAATATCACGGGTGCTACCATAGAGCTTGACATCGTATTTTTGTAGGAAGGCATTATCCAGGGTTTTCATCTCCATTCGGTCAATGGACGGCCGATACGATGCACCACTATTCATAATTGCTATACTATCAAAAGGCGAAGGATCCAGTTGTTGAGAAGTAAGATCAGACACGAATTCGGACATAGGTATATAGTTCTCCCGTATATTTTTCTAGGATTTCATGAAAAAATCCTAGAAAAAAAGAATCTAAACTCATAATAACAAAATACGGATGCTGGAATTGATTGTGGCTTGTAGTAAAGAGGGGGTTATAGGAAATGGGGGGAAATTACCCTGGTATTTACCGGAAGATTTACAGTTCTTCAGACGAATGACGGAGAACCAGATCGTAATAATGGGTCGGAAAACCTATGATGATTTACCGAAAAGGCCATTACCGAACCGAATCAATATTGTCATTACCCGAGAACCTGAGAAATATCGTTCAGAACCGGACCTTTTCTTCTGTAAATTGGAGAATTATCAGGAGGTTCTCCAAATTTTGGAACATCTGAACCGGAGAACCTATGTCATTGGTGGTAGTGAAATATATAGGATTTTCTTACCGATATGCAGGTTGTATCATGTTACTGTCATTGATATAGATATGGAAGGAGACGCACGATTTCCGATGGCGTTAGACCGGTTTGATACGGAAATTCATGTTAACCGTAAACAAAAGTATAAGAAGATCAGTTATACGGATACATTACAATCAAAAACGGGATTAAAATACAAACAAATATGTTATCGTAGAGAACCTGAATGAAAATAACATAAAATTTCTTAATTTCTTTTATCGGTTAGCTGCCATTTCGCTATTGGATGAATCACGGGTATAAGTAATATATTTCTTCATTATATATAAGATGTTTTTGAGGATCAAGAACGGAAAACCCTTTTTATTGATAGTCTTGGCAATCATTTTACTATTTGCGTTGTTTTACTTTAGTAGCTGTAATGATTCTTATGAGGGATATTTAAGCCCGGATAACGTTTGTGGGATTTATTATTCGCAAAAGCAATTAGCAAACACAATAAGAGGTAAAACACCAAAATCCTATTTAACCGCAATGGATAAATATTGCCCAATTGCGTCCACCGTAAACAAAAGTAATCCCGACCCGAATCTACCGTCTTCTCCTACTGTTAACGAGGGTCCTCCTTTAAAAAAATGGGGAAGTATTAATCTTACCGACGGCGGCAAGGTGCCTGATATTTTCATTTCCAAAGCCCGTGCGGTTAATTCTGCGAGAGCCGCCTATGGTGACCCAATGACTAAAACGGAACTTGATAATTACGCCAACAGTGGGAGTGGTTTGATGAGTGATAGTCCGGTTTTTTCCTCAAAAAATGGATGTGATATTTATAATGGTTCAACTGAAAAGGAAATCTTCGCAACATGCCCTGGTTTGAATGGATTATTTACATATAGTAAACTTAATACTAAACAATGCCCTAAAGGTAAGAACAACAAGCCATATGTTGGGATAAAAGCAGATGGTACTTTACGATGTGGTAATTTGTCGCAAGAACAAAAATAACTCATTTACATATGGATATTATTCATAATATAAAGAAGAAGATATACATAAGAGGTTGATATAAAGAATGTATAATAAATTTTTATCTATTTCTATATATCCCCGAAATATATAGAAAATGCGGTTTTCGTGGGTTTTCTTGTTCCAGGTTCTCAACCTCTTAAAAACAATGAGGGCTTTAACCATTGTTCAATACAATGTAGAATGGTTGTTCTTGGATTATAATGCACATAGTGATTGCCCTGGCCAAGGATGTACATGGAAGAATGAGATGGAAGCCAAGAAGCATTTACAGACGGTTTCCGAAACAGCGAGAACTCTGTCTCCCGATATTATGAATTTCTGTGAAGTGGAAGGAATGACGGAATTAATGGCGGTTTCTGAGAACCTAGGTTCTCCATTTATGCCATATTTTGTACAAGGGAAGGATACGGGAACCGGACAAAATGTGGGACTGATCTCTCGGATTGTGCCAATCCGATCACCTTACCGAGTGGAAACACGTCATGAATATCCTATAAATGGCTCCACGTGCGGATATACAGGAAAACCGGCGGATACGGGAGTAAGTAAACACGCAATTACCGAGTTTTCATGGAATTTAGAGAACCAGGTTCTCAAAGTCGCATTTATTGGGGCACATTTATTGGCGTTTCCGACGGATGTGCAACGTTGCGCCGAACGCGAAGCCCAGGCAATGGTTTTACAGGGAATCATTCGTGATTATTTGACCCGGGACTATGAAGTTCTCTTTTTAGGTGATTTGAATGATTTTGATGGAGAGGTTCTAGACGCGAATCATGATGTTCCGTTGTCAAAAGTATTGGAAATTTTGAAGACGGATGGTCAGTTAAAAAGTGTCGCTGAGCATATTGTTCAATCCGAAAGATACACCGATTGGTATGATAAAAATAGGGATGGAAAGTCCACACCAAATGAGTTCTCTATGATAGACCATATTTTAGTAACTACAAATTTACAAAAACATATTCAACAGGCGTATATTTATCATGGCTACACGGAAGAAGTGGATATATATCAATCGGACCATTTTCCGGTGGTTTTAATTCTTGAATAAAACGTAAATATTTATGTGTCAAAGTCACAGCAAATACGCAAAAAAATGATACCATAAAACAGGTGGATGATATTATTTGTAAATAATTTATTCAAAGGATATGATAAAAGAGTTGAAAATGATTCTGTTGTTTGTGAAAAATTGTATATATGATAAGCATAATGACCTGACAATTGTTCATGGTTATTATACAAGTAAACCAATAGATTTTGAAGTAAATGCCGAAAGTATGAGTAATAATATGGTATTGAGTAAATGCGCGCCAGATTTTTATATAAAACTATCAGGAATGGTGACTGGGATAAAACATCTACAATTTACATTGATGAATGGTAAAAAAGTCCCCATGACCGATGTTGAGTTGAGATTTCCTTTTGAAAACTATGATTTATCATTAGATATGAATCGGTCTGCAATAATAAGTACATTATGTAAAAATTATTCTCATAGATTAGATGAATGGATTCAATATAATTTATGGTTAGGGTTCTCTGGTATAGTTATTTTTAATAATGATGGGAATATAGCAAATGGTCTGAATGAGCCAACTGAGAATTGTGTTATGAATCGGTCCATGGAAGATATATGTAACAAATATCCCGGGAAAGTTTTATTGATTGATTGTCCGTATTCTCCTCTCCCTGAAAATAATAATTGGAATAATATTCAACGAATTTGTTTAACCATTGGTACTAATGCATTTAAAAATAAATGCAAATATATTGCACTTATAGACGCAGATGAATTTATCCATATTACTCAAAATCCGAAACAAACAATAGAGGATTTTTTATCTACTATGAATACTGGAATAACCATGGGAAGTAATATTTTGACAAATATAAACGATAATGATAGAATTGATAATAATATACTTGATGTATGCAGGTATGTCGGTGAAAATAAATACACCAAGACTATATTAAAGACGGATAGAATAGAAGAAAACGAATTTATATTAACACCGCATAATCACTGGGCTTCAAGAGAAATATCTAAGGATTTTATCATACATTATCACTGCTGGGTGAATATGCGTTATAAATATAATTCTTCTATGGCGAAAATTGATTATTTGATAATAAAATGATAGGAGTAATCATTATTTTTTGTCAATGATTATTTGGTTTTTTACAAATTCACAATCATAAAATCTTACTCTAACAATAATGGAATTGCGCGAGTTTGGATTTTAATTTATCAGTGGCCGTTCTCATGCTTGTGGTCTGTATCTTGAGATCATCACTGGAATTTTTAATGAAGGAAATATCCACATCATTGGACATGGTTATAGAGAGGCCTTGCTCACAAAGAACATTCCAATTATCAATCGTTTGGATTGCCTTATCAATAACCGCATGTTCGGCGGCCGAAAGATTGGCATCCGGGCTCGGTTTATTAGCACTGGCATCCACGAAATATCCGATGTAGCCCATGGCGCAATGAATTTCATCCATGACCCCGGAAATGACAACTTTGGTATCATGTGCGGACTTGGGAATCTGGATGGTACTGGTTGCCAAAATGGTCTCTTTGAATTTACCGAAAACATTGGAGAGATTGACGATTTTCTTGAGTGCGTTCGCGATGGAGCGTAAAAAGTTGGTATCGTCAATGATATTCACATTCTTGAGCTTCAAAATAAAGCCGTTGAAGAGATCGGAGAGGTCATCGGCCGCACTGGCAAAATCTTCAAAACCTTGGATATCCACGTCCAGTTCTATTTGTTTTGATTCATTGGCAATTTTGGCGGCGGCCTTGAAGATTTCGGTATAGTCATCAATGGTGCCTTTTCCATGGAAATCCGAACATTGAATTTGACCTGCGTATAATTTGATTTCATTGACCAATGCGGAATTTGCAAGTCCGGTGGAATCATCATCATAGACTACGTCAATCTGTGTCAAATCCTCCTCTATTTGTAGATTCATACTGGGGTCTATTGTTTTCAATCCGACAAAAGTAACCTGATTACCCGATGCGTCTTGACCCTGTTGGTGAACCAATTGCATACTATTATCTACAACGACGGAATTTTCGGTATAATGAACGATTACGGGCATGACGATAGAATCGGCGGAACAATCCACTACACTACCCGACATATCCATGCCCGAAACATCAATACAGTAGTCTGTTGATCTAGTTACGGTGAAAGAGGAGGAGGCATCAACGGAAAAAGTCACGATTGGATTATTGAGACTCAGGTCAAAGTTCCCCGATAAGTCTACGGAGTAGACATTATGGGAAGGGTCTACCACATTATGCGATGGGTTATTATTCCGAGGAGAAGACGGAGGAGAGGAGGTAGGAGGCGCCATATTTATAGAAGACGGTGAGATTAAAATGAATGCGAAAATATTCAGTCATTTGTTCTAGATGACTGCAAAATCAATCACAACAAACCTATATCATACTTACGAAGATTACAACTGCAAATGCGATGTTGCAATATTACCTAGTTTTTCTATAAAAATGGATACCAATATTTATTCCATGTGGTTATCATTTCAAATGGAATAAATTTACATCTTGCGGGGTTTGTAGATATTTTTCTTGATGGCGACATTGTTTACGTACTTGATAAGTGATTGTTTATCCTGTTCATTCATGTTCATCATTACCATGTATAATTTGGCAATGGAGTTCTCGGGATGTAAGGTTTCACAGATCAAGTTATTCACAATCATTCTGTTATGTTCCTCCATCAAGACATTGTAGAGAACCTCACCATTGTATGCGACCTTATGTATTTTATCACTGAGACCAAGAAGGCTCTTGGCCTGGACCATTTTTCCCTTATGCATAATCAGGTGATTTTTAGTAATAACCGTTCTCTCTGAAGGGAAGTTGGTGCCGAGGGCATCCTTCTCAAAACAAATAAGAGATTTGTCTTGTGTTATGGTTTTCGTAACGGCGATAATTTTTTTATTACGAATGGTATGAACGAGAGGATTCAGCTTATCAATAGCGACCGTACCTTGATTGGTGACAACAGGGGTTCCGGCGAGAAAGCAAATATTGGAAATGGGTTCTGTGATTACGGGTGGATTTGGTGAAATTCTGGAATTAATATTATCTAAAATAGAAGTAGAAATAGTAGTATTCTGAATGCCACTAAGTGTTGTTGATGGTTGCATATAACTCAATGTATCTGTGGGTTCCAGTCCTCCTAAAGTAGAATCGTAAGTACTCATTCTATAATTATTCTATAATATATAAATACAAAATTACAGTGACGAATAATTTAATCCTTGTTACGAATTCGCATTTTCGTGGTACTATAGGTCTATCTCTGGATAAATCTTCGGTCTTTTACCTTTTTTCCTATTTTTATCAAAGGTCTAATAATATGAACGCACCTTCCTCAATTGATGGTTTTCCTGTTCAAATGATACAGAAAATACAGTGGTATGTTTTCTAAATAATATAATGCTGAACATTATATTATTTTTCAAAGACTAGAAAATATCCATTTAAGGTATATTCGTGGTTAGCTTCTATCTCTTTCACTGACGAATAGAGATTAATTTGTGATGGGAGCAAGAACAGTGAAGCGGATGGCTCCAAGAGTAGATTCACCATCGGCACCGAGAGCGATGGCAGCACCTTCCTCAAATTTGCCATCAGTCTTGGACCACTTAGACTCATATGCGATAGTTCCCTGAGCTCCGAGGAAGGCCTTCATGAAAACCTGTCTGGAGTTATGGTTCTCACCGATAGTGGCACCAACATTAGCGATAGTATTAGTGTTAATTGACTTTGAGCTATCGTATTGGACTGTACCATCAGGTAAGATAACCACCACACGAACAGGGCTTGCTGAGAGATCAGTGGAAGCAGCGGAAAGATCGTTAATTTTAGAGGGAGAGTTATCAAGGGGTTTGGTATAGGTTGAATATACGTTGTTAGAAATATCATACTGGAATTGGTTGAATGAACTGACCATGCTACTGTAGCCAGCAGTATTGGAAGTTGCGGGGTTTGCCAACCAACTCAAAGTAGCTGCGTGAGCAGGACTTCTCTTGAAGTCGCGAACCATAGATTGAAGAGTGATTTTCTTCTGGAGGCCCATTTTGGAATTTATATACTACATGAAGGAAATAATATATACAAAAAATATTAATTACAATACTGAATTTTTATATCATCCGCGTTCCAAAAAAGGAGATTAATCTCTATTCGTGAAAGAGATAGCAACTAGCCACGGTTTTTAAGCATCGCAAAAACACGCGGATACACCTTAATATCCCACTGTTTTTCACAAACTCAAAAAATTCCTAAATCCCCACCCCCATCTTCCCCAATAACAAACCTCTATATTATTTTTACGATAATAACTTCAACTATGATGTTATTATCACCGATCATTTATTTTATGTTATCTATAAAGATAACATAAACACGAATGGACATTGTACGCGCAATGAGGATTGATTCTGAAGAATATATAATGGTGCGATTAGCGTTTGGTGATTGAAATATACAAATGAACAAGGTATACACATCTAATTACGAATAAGATTTTTAATTTTTGAGATTTTTCTAACGAATAGAGATAGCAGATGTAATTGGAGCCGAAACGACCAATACATTTTTACGAGCACATCCGCGTTTATGTGCGGCCAAAGCCTTGAGATTATTGGCATTGAATGATTTACAAAGATCACATTTGAAGCCCTGTTTCAATGGTTGAGCAATGTATTTGGTAGATAAAAATTTATCCAATTGCGGAAAACGCAATTCATCAATTTGTGAGAGAACCTTCTTTTGGCAGTCTTTATAAACATTGACGAGAGCCTCTTTTTGAGACAAAAAGAGTTGATGTTCTTTATTAATTTCATCCAATACTGACTTGGGAATGCATATTTCGCCTTGACCCGGATTCATTTCTTTGAGTTTACATGAAATATGGTCAATAATATCAATGGCGACCTTTATTTTTTCCGGATTATATTCCGCATGGTGAATATAGACAATAATATTACCATGAATATAATCAATCTGATAATTGGATTTCATGGAAACGCCACTATAATGGCTGATGAAAATGCCATTACAGTGTATGTCTTCAACACATTTATTGAATGTGTCTATTTCTTCTGAAGAGCGGTTGGTGGCAGAATTTTCGGAAGAAATAAGTATAGACTGTTGGCATGGGCGTTTCATGAGAAAAATGTTTGATTTATCATATTGCTTTTGTTTGATGACAAAAGAAGAGGGATAGATTGTATTCAATACGACATTGATGTCGCAGTTTACTGGGGAAGAGGAACGACTCGGAGTTACGTGTGATGTGACCAAATCTTTCAAAGATAAAACCGTAGTTTTTAGGTCTTGTATGCACTCATTGGATCCGAGATTCTCATAGAAATCAATGATTGATAGATTGACAGTTTCAAAGTCAAGCGTCGGATTCTTATCATAAAAGGAAAGGATTCGTGGATTAGAAGTTGCGAGCATCGGATTTGTCATGTGAAGTATGACGATATGCGTTTATATAGTTACAAAATATAATTTTTAGCTACGCCTGAACTAATTTCAGGCATGAAATAATTTTGGAGTTTCGCACATTTTGATTTATTTTATGATTAGTACTTATAATATATTTTTAATGAAAATATATTATCATGGAATGAATTAATCTCTATTCGTGGATAAATGTATTTATCCACGAAAAGGATACGGGTTATCCTTAGCAATATGGATAGTATGGATAAGAATAATATGGATAAGAATACCCGCCATATCCCCAGGGATACCCGTAACCGTAACCATGATCAAACAAGCGTTTCTCTTGATCACCGTCATGATTGGACTTTCCTTCTTGCGTAGTAGGAGGCATGGGAGGATGGGGCATGGGGTGGGGAATCAGAGGACTGGCTTTCCCTGCAGGAGGAGGATAGAAATGAGGAGGAATAGGATGAGGAGGGGGGTGATAAGGAGGTTTATGCATAGGTGTGGCTTTTTCGGATTCAGCCAAAGCCTGGGTTTTCTCGGCCAAGGCTTTCATGAGTTCGCTGTTCTTACTTTGTAAATAAGATACTACTTCCGAATTACCGATAGAAACAGTATTATTGGAAGAATCTGTGAGCATGGTTTGTAACCTCATATTTTCGGCACAGAGGGTATTGTACTTCTCCAATAATTCGTTGTATTTTTGTTTGACCATGATATTCTCACTGATGATCATATTATAGATATCGGCCGTCTGTTTATGATTCACTTCCGGATTGATGGAAGAGGTCATTTTTACAGTATACACCTTTTATAATTTACTCCTATATTTTATTTTTTACAAGAATATTTCTGATTCATTACCTAAATAGATAAGGACCCTGTTACAAAATTTACAAAAGTGGTACGTCAGTCACAACTGTATTACAACTATGCAGAATAGTATTTTTGTAATCAGAAATTCCGACACTCGTAAAATGCAGTCGGCGGTTTAGAATTTTTTGTCAAAAAAAATTTCTCGGGACAATGTATAATGACGACTCCGTCGTACAGCGCTGGCCCCTGGCCCCAATACAATCCTTACTCGCTTGATCCTAGCCAGATTCTGGCTTCCATGCAAAATAATGCCCTCTCCAGTAATATCTATGATGGTACCACTAAGACACTCGGTGCCATCAATGAATCCAACCGCCTTTTGACTTCCGAGATCAATGGAGTCAACAAGAATGTCACCGATAATGCGTACAACCTTGGTGTTGCTGTGGAGCGCACATCTGCACAGACCCAGTCTGCAATTGAGCGTGTTGCGGGTGAGAACCGAATGACCACTGTTACCGCTGATGCCGCTTCAAGAGAGGCTGCTGCCAATTCTGCTCGTGATATTATGGGAACAGTAGAGCGCACATCCGCCATTGGCACCGCAGCCACTGACCGAAATGGTTCTCTTCTTCTCCAAACTTTGGAGCGCGTCGCAGGTGAGGGACGTGTTACCACCACAGTAACGGATGCGGCATCCAGAGAGGCTGCTGCTGGCCAGGCTCGTGACCTTGCTGTTTCCATTGAGCGTAATGGTGCCAATGCTATCAACGCCACCAATTCCACACATGCAGCCCTTCTACAGTCTATTGAACGCAATGCGGGAGAGGGTCGCATGACCACGGTTACCACGGATGGAATTTCTCAGGCCAGATTGGCGGATACTCGCCGTGATATAATTAATCAATTATCAAATGCCGAAAGTGCTGTATTGAGTGCAATTCAGAATAGTTCCCAGAATCTTTTAAATACTGCCACCAACACGGCATGGGAGGGTCGCCAGAACACCAATAACTTGTTCGCCACACTTTCTTCTGATATCCAGAGAGGAAATGCCGCCACTCAGTTACAAGCTGCAAATAGCTATGCTTCTACTTTATTGGAGCAACAGAAGGCTGCTTCTGTTTTGGCTGCCCAGGGTGCTCAGAGCTACGCCTCTATTATATTGGAGGAGCAAAAAAACAAGGAGCACCTTTCTGCCAAGTCAGATATGCAGTTCGCTGCCATGGTATCCAAATCGGATGGTCACTATTCCAACATTATGCTTGAACAGCACAAGGTGAAGGAGTGCCTTGCTTCACAGGCCGCCCAGAACTTTGCCATCCAGCAATTGGAGTCACAGAAGATAAAGGAATCTTTGTCATCACAAATGGCCGAGGCCAAATACGAGGCTCTCAAGAATAAGATGGAGCTCTCTCAACAGCTTGCCGAGTGTTGCTGTGAGATTAAAGAGAAGGTGGATGCCAAGGGTACCGAGATTACCACGCTTATCAATGATATTGAGACGGAGGACTTACGCCAGGAGAACACGGTTCTTTCTACGGAGAACTTTTTCTTAGATGGCCCTTTTGGGTATGGTGATTATGGTTACGGATATGGCCACGGTAGAGGCCATGGTCACCGACATAGAGGTGGACACAGAGGCGGACATGGAGGTCGCCGTTGAGGAATAGACGGCCAATCAGATTGTGATGAATTCGGGTCTTTTTGCTCCTATTCTTCTTACAGTGGTTCTTCATCCAGCTCGTCGTCTTCTTCCGACTCGTCTTCTTCCAGCTCATCTTCGTCCTCGTCCTCTTCAAGCGATTCGGAATCTTCGTCCCCACGCAGACGTCATAGGTCAAGAAGAAGTGGTATTGACCCAATCGTGGTGAATGTGGGTGGTGACCCGGGAAAATCATCTAGGTCTGAGTCCAGTTCAGATACAAGTTCGTCAAGCTCGTCGTCATCAAGTTCCTCCTCGTCATCCAGTTCATCAAGCTCGTCGTCCTCATCGTCAAGTTCATATTCTTCGTTTTCATCATTAAGCTCTAGACATAGCAGACGGCGAAGAAGAAGACACCACCGTGAGCACCGGATAAGACCCGATGTTGTTTATATCGTGGGCCCCACTGGACCTAAAGGAACGGATGGATTGAATGGCGTAACTGGACCCACCGGCTCGGATACTGGTATACCAGGACCTACAGGACCGAAAGGAATAGATGGACTGAATGGAAATGATGGTGTAACAGGACCACTAGGACCCACAGGTCCTCAAGGAACGGATGGTGCCACAGGACCACAGGGTGCGCAAGGTGACTTTGGTGAACCCGGTCCACAAGGTAATCCTGGTGCCACTGGACCAAGAGGATACACTGGATACGCTGGATTTACGGGACCAACCGGCCCCCCAGGACCTTAATTCATTACTGATTGTCCGTCGTCTATAGAAATATCAATAAAATGTATGTAATATTACACACATTTTACACCCCCGCTTACCTATATCATAAAGAAACCAATAAAAAACTCGCGTTGGATTGTGGTAGTCCAAACCCGATACTGGAGGCATCATATAATAAAACCGGACTAGAAATCCCACCAGTATTGACCAACTCAAACTTACAGGCAAAACCGGTAGGCACTCCCGCGTAGGGGATAATATCGGCATCTGTAATTTCACAGAAAACCGACATAGAATTCAGTGTGGAACCAGTCAACGTACCCATAGTAGCACCGGGAATAACCGAATCATTTTTCTTAATAGAGAACTGGCATCCATTCAGACTATAAATCTGGGTGGAAAGTGAATAAACACCGGTTTTCCAGACATAAATAGATGCCTGGTTCTCAATATGATGACAATATTCTCCACAACAATATCCATTACTATCAAATATAACGGAGGACCCATCCGAAATAGTTTGTACACTCTGATTATAGACATTCAAATATACCCTTCCTGGTACAAGAGGAGTATCCCCAGGAGGACCAGTTGGTCCGGTAGGACCATCTGAGGGTCCAGTTGGCCCGATGGGACCAGTCGGACCATCAGACGGACCGGTGGGTCCAGTCGGCCCATAATCAGTAATAAAAATAGCACCTGACATAGATTCATGAAGACCGCATATATAATATAGGTCTTCGGTAAAATCCATGGGAATATTGACCTCTATAGTACCATTATCGGTTCCATTATTTATTGCCCGGTGGTAAGGTTTGGGTGGATGGTGTCTATGATGAGATATCCAAAAAGGATGACCGGGACTATGAATTTTGAAATAATAAGTATGTCCGCGTAGCAAATGGAAGGCTGGGTTCTCAGAATGGGAATGGGTACTTTTATAGCAACCCGATGAATCGGAAATGGTGAATTCAATACCATGGGGTTTTCCGGTGGGTCCAGTGAACCCCGTATAATAAAAATATTCTCTTACGGTATGCGGAGTGGCATTATCGGCCGAATCAAATCGGCCCCGAAAGGGTGCACTATCAAAAGGCAGGATAACTTCAGAAAGAGGCGTGAAAGAGTTTTCCATGGCGACGAAGCGAAGCTACTAATAATATATAATGCTACTAAAAAACCGACTGCATAACACACTGTAAAATACTATTCTGACTACAAAACCACAAAAACGAGGTACCCATTTGTAACTACAATTGTAACTGTTTGTAAAATTCACAGATTTCACATTTTGGGGATTTGTGGAAAAACAGTAATTCACAGATTTTACAAACAGTTACAATTGTAATTACAATTCCTTGACCGAATTTAATATTTCACATGTATATACAAGAATTAAAATGCATGCAATGAACCCGTTAACGGTAACAATCATGGCAGCCGGAGAAGGAAAACGCATGAATTCCAGCTTACCCAAAGTTCTTCATCCGGTGGGTGGAATGCCCATGTTATTGAGAATTCTAGGCGAAGTTCTCAAACTAAAACCAGAAACGGTAATTATTGTTACCGGAAAATACGATAAATTAATCAGAGAAACGATTTATTACCATTATAAGACGGAGATACCTCTTTCCGTATGTTTTGCGCAACAAAAAGAACCCAGAGGCACAGGCGATGCCATTAAAACAACACTGGATTTGTATGCAGATAATGAACAGGTTCTCATCTTGAATGGCGATATGCCATTCATAACTCACAGATTATTACAGGATTTTATGAGGACAAAAGAGAAGGCGACGATAATGACGGCCCAAATAGATAATCCCAGTGGATATGGCCGTATTTTACTGAATGATGCAAAAAAATGCACGGATATTCGGGAAGAAAAGGATTGTTCTCCGGAAGAAAGAACCATTAAGACAGTAAATGTGGGAATTTATTCCATTGAAGCCGGACTTTTGAAAACCTGTATACCGGAGATCAAAAATGATAATAAACAGGGTGAATATTATTTGACGGATATCATACGGATTCTTCATGAAAAAACGGGTGAAATATGGGCAACTTATCAAGTGTATGAAGATCAGAAGTATCAAGTTTATGGCGTAAATACACAGGAAGAATTGAGAGAACTAGAGAAAAAGATTCTAAAAAATTGAACTCTTTTTTCAGGTTCTCTCTAGAAACATACACAGATATATTTATAACGAATAATCACATCATGGAAGGGCAACTCGGACCTCATTATAATGGGAATATGTATATGTATGATGAGGAACTCTATGACCGGAGGTTTCCTCTGGAATGGGCAATGAATCATAAACCGAAAACGGGACCGAAGGAATGTAAGTGTTGTCGTGAATATGGCTCTTGGCGAGGATGCTTTATCGGATATTGTGCGAATTGTGCTATCAATGAGTATAAATATGAACGGTGCCGTGGATTCATCTGCCATGGAATCGTTTACAAAGGAGGATTTTGTGATGGTAAGCCATCACCATTTGAGACATATCTGAAAGGCGTGTCGTTGGATAAGATCGGTGATATTGATTTGAACCCGGCTGACCAGTTGGATGTATTTGGTAGGCCCATTTATCGGAATTCTATTGATGGAATTTCTGATATGTACGATCGGGTTCTCGGGCCTCTAGATTCGTCGGATAAGAGGGATCCGTTGAACGACGCGTTTATAGAGGAGGAGGAAGAGATAACAAGACCTCCACCTCCGTCTTATATGTATATGAATCAACAACAAAGATTGGCGACATTGAGACGGCAATGGTATGAGAATCAAGACAAGGATAAAAAGATAAAACGTTTGGAGAAGCAATTGAGAACCTGTCGTAAACTATGGAAATTAGAACGGCAACAAGTGAATGTATTACTAAAAATAGTGGATGAATTGGATGCAGAAATAGAAAGACAAAAGGCGAGGTTAGAACGGATCTGAATTAGAATTATTCATAGCTACTAACTGGCGAACAAAAAACCGACTAAAATGCTGACAATTATGTGTATAGAGATTCATTTCCGTCTTGTTCCATTGTTCAATAATATGGATTAACTGCGGGTCTAGTGATTCAATGGGTAAAGAGGTTGTCATATCGGGGAGTTCTCTCACGCGAACAGAAGCCGGAATATTCATAGCGAAAAACAATTTCAATAGGGTATCAAAACGGTTTTGAAAAACAGGCGTGAAATCAATCGCCATTTTTTCATCCAAGATGACAATATGGTGTTCTCTTAACCCTTTATACACCTTTGAACATTTAAATTGGGACGATTTTTGAGTATTTTTCTAATTTTATTATAAGTATATAATGAAGCATAAAACCGAAGATTATAAAATTTCTGCTGTAAAATATTATTTGAAAAATAATGATAGTTTTAGTAAAACTTGTAAGGTTTTTGATTGTAAAAAGAGTTCATTACAACGATGGGTTGAAAGATACAAGGAAACCAAAAATTTAACTAGGCGTAATAGAAAATCAGTTTCCTATAAAGTTAAAAAGGAACAAGTGAAAACTGCATTAGATATGCTAAACAAAAACGAACAACTAACTATGAATGAATTGTTGTTTGATATGAAAAAGAAATATACTTAAAATTTATTTGGTTATTTTAAGTATATTGACGATGAGATTGAAAAGCGAATTGTATAAAAAAGAACAGGAAGAAATAGTGGATAAAATTATTGGAATACTAGATTTGGAAAATAAAAAATCTTATACACTCTATGAATTGGATAATAATGAAGAAATACAAAAACAAATTATGGAATTGATACCAGAAATAAGAAAATGGTATTCATTTAATGGGATGAAAGCAGTAGGTGAACCAGAAAAAATAAAAAGACCTTGGTTATCTATAATAAAACATTTGATAAAATCAAAATATAATATGGTGAGTATAGACCATCATTTTACCGAAAACAAGAAGAATATTAGGACACAAATGTATCACTTCAGTTTAGTGACTGGTTTGATTTAAAATCATTATAAATATTATCCCTTGAAATATATTTTATTATTGGGATTTGATAATTTAATAAAATATAATCAATAGTATTTGATAATTCATTTTCCCAAGTAATATTATCATACCATATATCGGGTTGAAACAATCTTATAAAATGATATTTTTGTTCTAGGGCTACATTCATTTTATATAAGTCACGTTCGTGACGTTCTATGTATGATAATTGTTTGTTGTATCTGTTGTTTTTACAAAATTCAAAATGTTGCTGTCCATCCAATTCAATTATAATGAAAATTTCTTGGCCTGAAGAAAATGTTATTTTTATTAAAAAATCATATCGATAGTTTTTTCCAGTATCAACATTTTTACACCATTCTACACAATATTCTCTATGAATACTAATGGAAACTGCGCTATTAGAAATCGTTGATAAATATTTTTCTAAAAAAATATACACCTTTTTTTCTGTCTTATTTTTCCAATAAAACTTATTTTTATCCCATTTTAGTTCAGGATAAATATTTTTATATAAATTATAAATATTATCACGATAATAGTTACTAACTAAAGAAGAACCACCCAAATTTAATATATCATTTAAAAATACACCATACATTTCCTCTTGACATTTTACTGATAATTTCCTATGAACATAATCCATAAATTCTCTTTGGTTGGATATATCCTTCCACATATTCTTTTGTGTTTGTACAAATCTCCAAAATCGCCATTCCCATGTATCATCGTTTGGAAATGCAAATTTTAAAATGTCCATAATCTTACCATGAAATAAACTTAATAGACCAACGCCGTAATTATTGATGAAATCATGTTTAGTTAATTTATAATAATCCTTTTTTGAAGTAAATTGTAATTTATCAAACAACCATTTCAAATACCATATAGTATTTTGTTTTTTATTTTCTCCTGACCAAAAATTATTTGGAGAATTAGTAAATTTCCAAGGCAACCAATCATATTCTATTGTGGATTGTAATAAATTATAAACAGAATAATTGTATTTTAAATTAATTAAAGAACCTCCCCTTGCTTTACATAAATCTTCATTTTTAATTTTGTAACATTCTTCATAATTTATTACATCATTCTTTTTTAGTCCTTTCAATTCCAAATACCATTTTATATATAGTTTATGATTTTCTTTATTTTCCCAATAATTCAACGGGACGTTTCCGTTTTCAAATAACCATGCATGTAAATCGTTTTCTGGATAAAATTCTTTCAAAATATCAATCAACGATTTCCCTTCACAAAATAACGAGCGACCACCGTTTTTCTTAACAAATTCTCTTGATAATTTGTACCACAATTCGGTTTTATTATAATCTATTGTTTCTTCATTCGTAAGTATTCTAAGAAGATTTTCCAAAAAACCCCTTTTTTCAGAATTTGTTTTTAACAATGTTCTCATTCTAACGTCGGCCAATTTAAATTATAATTACTATTTTCTTTTTATATAATTTAGCGAAAATTACTTAAAATAATATCTTTAGGCATAATATAGAAATGAGTATCAAAGAAAAACCACCTGAGTTTTTCAAATCGGTGAAAACTTCATTAAAAAGCATACTGAAACATCCTGACATTAATTGTCCAAAAATTAATGAAGCAGTTATAAAAGCAAATAAGATTGTCATTCATACTTTACAATTTCTTAAACTTTATTTGCTTGATCATTATGAAACCACCAATACCTTACCTACAATAAACGCAGAATTGGTAAATAATTCTATGAAAGTTATTTGTGGCGAAAAAGAAGAAAAACGTGGAAAACCACCAAAGAAAGAAACGATTGAACTCAAATATAAACTGAACCAGATATACAAACAACATTATTTACCATATATGCAAAACGAGCGACTTCACTATTCTGGGTTGAACACCATATTGGATTATTTGACGATTGATATACTAACCATGTATGAAAATAATATTCAGTTACACTATGTTGAATATGTGGAACGATATGTAAATGTCATGTGGAAAAAGAAATATATTACTGAAAAAATAAGAAAGCTGGGTAAAACGAAAGCAGAAAGAGAAACCAGAATACGAAATCTGTGTAGTGAATTGAGAAAAATAAAGAATGATATATTGAATATTGATAAAAATGAATATACATCCAAATTATATTACCATAAATGGATTACAGAACAAAGAAAATATGTTTTACCAAATAAAAAGTTTGAAAAAAATAGTATTTATTACGATTTGAAATGTAATCCTATGGATTATTTACCTTCCATGATTTATATGATGAAACATGTTGAAAATGAAAAGGAAAATAACTCCATTTCTAATGTATTTCCTATGAGAAGTGAAATCACACCCAAATATATTCGCTTGGACACAACCACATTAGTAAATCTATTATTTAGAAAACAGCATGGTTCAAAGGCATTATACAAAACGAATGGAAATTTAAAGAAAAATGAAGATAACATTTGGAAATTCTTTTTTAGAACCGAAAGGAAATTATTTATGAAAACTGATTATTCGTTCCATCATATGATATCAACTGATGGTATTAGCGTTAGTGTTTTGTTATTAAGAAAAGATTTGGTAGGTAAGAAAATACCCATGATGAAAACAAAAATGGCAAGGGAACTTTATATTGATGAATTAGAAGATTATACTGAATTACAAAACAAGAAAATAATTGGAATAGATCCAGGTAAGGAAGATTTGATATATTGTGTAGATGGAGCAACCAAAGATGCAAAACATTTTAGGTATTCGCAAAATCAACGTAGAAAAGAAACCAAAATGAAGAAATATAATAATATTATTCTTGCTATGAAATCCAACAAAATACAAGGGAAAACAATCATAGAATATGAAACTGAATTGTCTAGTTATAATCGTAAAACCTTGAATATTGTTAAATTCAAGGAATATTTACAAGCAAAGAACAGAATAAATCATATATTGTTTGGATTTTATCATCGTGAATTGTTTCGTAAATTAAAATTTGGTAGATATATAAATACCAAACGAAATGAACAAAAAATGATAAGCAATTTCAAGAAAATATTTGGAAATCCGGACGATGTTGTCATATGTATTGGAGATTGGGAACAGAAAAAACAAATGAAATTCAAAGAACCAACATTAGGAGTTGGAATGCGGACTTTATTCAGGAAAAATAACTATAAAGTGTTTTTAGTAGATGAATTTAGAAGTTCCTGTAAATGTTCCAATTGTAATGGTGGATTATGTGAGAAATTTATGGTAAGAAAAAATCCAAGACCAAATAGGGATGATATTCGGTTGGTTCATGGACTACTACGCTGTAAGAGCGGTTGTGGTTTATGGAACAGAGACCGAAATGGTTCATCCAATATCTACAAAATAGCAGAAACAGCAATAAATAAATTAGAAAGACCAAGTTATTTATGTAGAGAAACAAGTAATCAAGCAGTTTTAACGAATTGCTATGAACAAACTTTACATGGGAATGAGAAACCCAACCTTAAATTATCTAAAGTGAAACGACTTAAAATCGTCCCATTTTAAATGTTCAAGGGTGTAAAAGAAAAGGATAGGGGTTCTCAAAATACGGTATTGATATGCATGATAGAGTGATACTGTAAAAAGAGCGAAAAGAAATCGGCGAATGAACATAATATATTATGAAATGATAGATAATATATTACTATTTTTTTCAGTGGCTTCTATACTTCTGTCCATGTGTTTCCCGGGTCATCCCCGTCGTCTGATGCAAAACTATCATCATCACTATTTGCGCGACTACGAGTGATTGTGGGACTTCGTCTGCGGGAAAAACGGTTCAATTCATCGGCAGAGAAAGAGGCAGGTGGAGTACGTTGTATGAAATCATTTACCTGTAGGGTGGTGGGTTCATAGTAATCTCTTGTGGAACGAGTTAGATAGGATGATGGATGAGCTGAGGGCGAATAATCTGGAAGCGGGGTCTCTATGGGTGCTCTTCTTGTTATGGGCTGTTCGCGATACGTCATATTTCTTATATATTTTGCAATACGATTATTAGGACCATCTGATGTTTCGTAACGAATATATTCTTTTGCGGTTTCATTCAGAGAGGCCAAAATAAGATTGAATTCTTGGCCGGAAATAACCCCGGTTCTCTTCAATTCGGCGAGAACCTGAATACGCTGTCTAAATATTTCATTGTTTTCGCCCTTGGCGTTCTCAAAGAGGATATTGATGATCTTACGTGATTTCTGCTTTTGAACACAAAAATAGAGGAACTCGGTGAAATAATTGACGCCTTCTACTTTTTCCTGGGACATAAATTCATCAATCTTTTTCTTGAGTTCTATATACCCAGCCAATTTGTCGTCTATTTCTTGGGGAGAATCTTGTGGTAGCACATTGATTTTCATGAATTGGTTCCCAAATGCCTCGTAGGACTTGGCGGATAAATAATTCAGCTCGGCTTTTTCTTTGAGTTTGAAGAAAATATTGATGGTGGAAAGAATGAAACAGACAAACAGCATGACGAAGACGGTTTTTTGATCCAAATATGAGTTGGTAGAGCCGGCCTGACCTGCGGTGAGACCAGTAAAAAGCGTAACAATGAAATTGATGGGCGTGGATATATAATTCCAGAAGGCTGCACTGATATATTTTTTCCGGGATTGTACACGAATGACGGGATATATCATGTTCTCATATTTGGTAAGCATTTCATTTGTTCTCACTTCGGGATTTATAGAATATAGATTGGAGGCGGGAAAGGGTGAATTCATTCTATATTATCCGGAGATTTTTGCGGATTGGGTTATAGTCAACCCTTGACCAAAGCGATCGTACACAATGAATCCCCACATTTCACTACCCGTAGGAAGAAGAACATCCATGATGATTTTATAATTCATGCCGGCGACGACTTGTTTTTCCGCATAAATGACGGTAAAAGTGGGCTCGGAATCTAAATGAAAAAAGGTTTCAATGGCCCATTTGGCTATATCCTGAATGGTTTGGGAATGTGTATCAGTAATTCTCCAACCACCAGCCAATGATTGCGACATCTATATAGGTTCCTATTTATTTTTATTTTTTCCAAAATTATGATGATTTACAACCTTGAATAAGGACAACTCTCTAGTCCGATGGCCATATTCGCCAATTTATCCGCCTGTTCATTACCGAAAGAATGTTTATCGGACTTACCTGTATGAGCCATGATGTGTAGAAATCGCATGTTGGATTTGTCTTTGCATCCTTCATATACCAGCTTGACCAATTCCTTATTGGGAATATCTTTTTTCCATCCCGCTTTCCACTCCTTTTCACCATAGGTAGATACACATTTCATACAATATTCGGAATCCGTAACAATGGTTATTTTCTTCCCATTTTGAACATCGTTCTCAATAATGGAATAGGTGTGAAGAATCGCGGTTAATTCGGCGACATTATTGGTTTGCTTTCCTTCTATTTTCTGTGAGATATTACGTGGGTCACCGATTCCGAAGAAGATACCTATCCCGGCCACTGCATTCGGCCTTCCATTATTGGAACATGCTCCGTCGGTGTATACATAATAGTCGGGGACGAAACCGGCATCACTATCAACTGGCGGGGGCGCTTCTGCCTTCGGTGTCAATGGTCTATGTAAGGAAATAAATTCTTCGGCTTCTTCTCGCGTATCAAACTTTTTGAAAACCGCAGACTTATGACCATTCACTGATTCTTTACAGTCATTCCAGTTGAGGAAGACGCCGATGGTTTTTCCATTGGCAACTGCATAAAATGGCATGTTTATATTTATTTTAGATACTCCGGATATTTATTTCAATTTTCTCTTGAGAATCATTATGGAAAATGGTATAAAAAAAAGAGCACAAATACAGGAAAAAATGCTTCGCACACTTACCCGAAGATTTTCATCGGCTTTGCCATCCAATTTGTCGGTTTCGGCCCAGAATGTATTTGAGAAGAGTTGTTATCATAAGATAGATTTCAAGATCAATGAGAATTCGCCAGTACAGGAAGCGGTCGTCCGTTTTTCTGCTTTCAATATTGGTTGCTTGGCGGTAACCAATGATGCAAACAAGGTGGTGGGAGTCTTTTCACAGCGCGATTTTATTACCAAAATTGCGGGGTTGAAGAGGGATACGGACGCGGTTCTTATTAAGGATGTCTGTACCCGATCCCCGAATATTATGGTTGCCAAGAAGACGGATAGTTTGGATGATTTGATGAATAAGATGATGTTCAAGGGAATTCGGCACTTGTTGGTGGTGGATGAAACCGACGAGAATTTTGTGGGGATGATTTCTATCCGGGATATCATAATGGAAATCAATAAAAAAAATCGGGATATGATCACTCGCCTGAGCGATTTCAAGATTGGGAAGGGGGCTTTTTTTGGAAGTGAATAAGGAGTAGCTATAATTCATGAGTTTTTCTTATTTTTTCGCATATCCGATGACGGCGCAGGCTATTCGTTTCCCGGCATGACCCGTGGTCAAACTATCCTCTTGTCCCCCCTTACCACAGTCATCTTCGTCTGCGTGAATAATAAGGCCACGACCAATAATATTGGCTTTTGTTCCTCTTAATTTTATCATATTATCGGTTTGGCGATAATGTGCTATTCCGTCGGTATTGGTTTTGAGATTACCTAAATCACCGACATGTCGCTCTTTAGCACCCGGACAACCATGGTTTTTACCATAAGGATTGAAATGGGCGCACATGCTCTCGCATTGGTCGGTCATATCACCACATTCATGGACATGGAATCCATGGAGGCCATTTTTCTTGAGACCCTCTATATGAATATCCATGACAACCGTATCATTGGTGAGATCTTCGGTGAAAAAAACGGTGCCCTTGATTTTTTTGGTATCAAAAACGGCGACGGCTTTTACGGGTGTTTTTTTGGACATTGACTCTATATATATTATGTCTTTTTTTTCGGTCTAAGCATACGCGCAGATCAGATTAGTTCCCTTTTATCAATATAGTCATATCTACCACCAAAAGGGGGACAATGTTTTACGGATTCGGTTTGATAATGTGGGTTTAGAAAGTAGTCATCAACACACTGTCTGGAACAACAAATCATATCAGAATTCCGGCGACTACAAATAACACCGAATATATAGACACCACAGGTTTCACAAAAATTACCTGGAGAGGTAATTTCACTTAATGAATCTGCGAACAGCTCCCTATGTTCAGGATTGAATTCGCCTATTAAATTTTGCACGACTTGGGGTAGATTGGAGATGCGATCAGCGAGGCTCTTCATTTTGTATAAATTCATCTTGGTTATGGTTTTATACAACAAGTAAAAAACGGGTTTCAATTTTATGATATTTTTCTATTGTCGTGTTTTTGTATAGAGGTTATTCGCTCTAAGCCTCGGCTCTCCAACTCATACATAATGAACATAATGTTTCGGCGGCATGAGCATTACATGAAACGCAATAATTTGCACGACGAACCGCATCATTGTACCAGTTTCCAGTATCATATCTGCTATAGGTGCCATCGCATCGCATAGGACGCGTATCTGAACATACACAGCATCCCCATTGACAGATTGGATCGCAAACATGAGGACGGTGATGTCCGGTGACATGGTCTTCTTCGCCCATTAGCTCAGACTCTTTGGACTCGTTATCCACATCATCACGTATTTGGTCAAGAGTTTTTATAAGATTGTTTGCGTATTCATTTGTGTATTTTGCGTCTTTTTTACTGTATTGTCCGTAAAGGGCAGAAACAACATCTAATATATTGTATCCGTGTGATTCAATGCGTCTGGTAACTTCTTCAATATCACCAGCGAATTTGGGAAAGCTTAAGTGAGCGGGAGCGGAAGGATCTTCATCACCATCGTCGCTACTTTCGTAGTCACTTTCGCTTTCCGAGTCGTATTCCTCTTCGTCATCTACATCCGAAGATTCATCGGAAAGTGGCTGACGACAATAAGGACAATTATTACTACGAGCCATGGACTTGGCGAGACATTTGAAACAGAAGGAATGACCACAGTCGGTCACACAGTTGTTTTTTGCGCCGATGGTTTCAAGACAGATGCAACATTCACTACCTACGGCGGGTTCGGGTACATACTTTGATGCGGTTGTTTGTTCAACGACAGCATCAAACTGGGGTTCAAGATTTAGGGGTTGTAATTCAAACTCATCATCGCAACACATGCACCCGCCAGGGTCCATATGGGCAATTTGATTGGGTTGGAAGGTGGGGAAACAGCCGGAGCAACGGGACATTTTCAGTTATATTGGTAAGTCAATGATGCCTTTTGTGAGAAATGGAAAAAAGTGTTCAATTTTATGATTTTTTGGGTATTTTCTCTGTATATTATAGTAACTTAAATGAGTCATTCTCTAACATTGAGACATCCAGATCATCTTCATGAATCAAAAGAATCAGGTACTTTGATGGTTGTACCAAGAGAATATGTATCTGCACGACCCGAAGCTGTCTTTACATTTGCACCACAACGAGAACCAATTTCACTCCGAGATCAAACATTACAAACACAAGACAAAATAATTGATATGTTGAAACGATTTAAACTCAAAGAATTTTATATTAGGGATGTTTATGGTAACTTTATCAGTGATATTAAGCATGGTGATGAAATTATGCGGGAGATAATTATGAATTTAAGTATGGGTAATGATAAAGGCAAAATATTTGATTTATTGACACAATTATTACCAAATTCTGAATTATATGTTAATTTAATAAAACTATTTGGTTATAGTAAGTCATCGTTAGAAGATTTATTAAAAGCGAAGGCTATATTTGAATATAAACCAATACCTGGACAATCTTCTGATGAAGCTGAAGCTGGACTTTTGAATAAATATTCAGAAACAGCAAATATTATTTCATTTTTGATAGATGACATATCATCACAATATGATAATACATTAGGAGTGAGGTTGAATTATTTTAAAAAAGACATAAGAAATATATGGATAGTCTTCGTGAACTTGTAATTCCTGCAACGGAATTCTGGTATATATATTTATTATTTAGACTGCAACTTAATTTACAACGACAAGAAAAACACGTAAAGGAACGTATTATTGAAATATTTGAAAATATATTAATGAAATTTTCATACGAGCCAATAAGTATGAAAGAAATTGCTAGGTATCGCAAAGTAACAGGTTATCCACTCAATGAGAGTAAGGCATTAATGAGAAGAGTAAAAGGAACTGACAAAGACTTAA
>Ga0214923_10000597_pt1 | contig 53977 bp, 74 predicted proteins | sample LL1510_MetaG_FD_177993 | JGI IMG/M metagenome (GOLD analysis project Ga0214923, IMG submission 177993) | Freshwater microbial communities from Lake Lanier, Atlanta, Georgia, United States - LL-1510 | ecosystem: Environmental > Aquatic > Freshwater > Lake | place: USA: Georgia | collected...
GGGGAACGAGTATGGCAGGGAGCCGATATTCGGCTGCGAGCTGTATGTCCAGCCGATGCAGCCCGAACTTAAGCCGGGCGAGAGGATTACGGACTACACAGAGTCCATGTCGCCCGAGGAGCGCAAGAGGCTTGGCAAGAGCTGCCACCTGCTCGCCCTGGCCTTCACCGAGACGGGCTACAGGAACCTCGTGAACCTTTCCTCCGCCGCGTGGACCCGGGGCTATTACTACAAGCCCAGGGTCAACCACGAGATGCTGATGAGACACAGGGAGGGAATCATCTTCACCTCCTGCTGCTACAACTCCGAGATCGGACAGGCCTTCGACAAGGGGGGCGACGAGGCGGGCTTCGCCATGGTGGAGAAGTACATGGAGATGTTCGGCAAGGACAACTACTTCCTCGAAATGATGCTCCTCGACTTCCCCAAGCAGAGGCCCTACAACGAGTTCATCATCAGGGCCCACGACAGGTACGGCCTGCCGATCATACTTAGTCAGGACTGCCACTACGCCCAGCGCGAGGACAGCAAGATGCAGCGCCTCATGCTCATGGTGCAGACCCGCAGGACCCTGCAGGAGATACAGGAGAAGCTCGACAGGGAGGAGACCGCGGACCTTTTCGAGCTCCAGGACACGAACCTCTGGATGAAGAGCGAGGAGGAGCTCAACGAGAAGTGGCTGGAGAGCTACAGCGACACGATTCCCCTAGAGGTCTTCGAGGAGGCCAAGCGCAACACCGTGAGGATCGCCGAGCGGTGCAAGGGCGTGAAGCTCGACCGATCCGTCAAGCTTCCCTACATCGAGGATGCGGATGCGAAGCTGCTGGAGCACATCTCCCAAGGCTACAGGAGGCGCGGGCTCCCCAAGGGCGACCCGGCCTACATGAGGCGCATCAAGGAGGAGTACGACCTGATCTGCAGCAAGGGTTTCGCCTCGTACTTCATCATCCAGAAGATGATGACCGACGAGGCCAGGAGGATATCGAAGACCCTTTTGGGGTACGGGGACGGATCGGAGGCCGTAGGCCCTGGAAGGGGGTGTCTTGAAGGCTCGACGATGGTCTATGTTAAGGGCGGCCGAGCCAAGCCCTTGTCGCAGATAGAGAAGGGCGACTTCGTCCTCACGAGGGACGGCACCTTCCAGAAGGTTCTGAACACCGCCAGATACGATATAAACGAAGACCTCCTGAACATCGGTTGCTACTACGGCTACAACAAGGGGGTCTCCCTGACGAAAGACCACAAGGTCCTCGTTGAGAAGTTGAAAAGGGTCAAGAACTACGAAAATTGGGCCGATTCATCCAAGAGGGCCAAAAGGTCGATAGAGACCCCCAAGGGCAAGCCGGAGTGGATCAGGGCCGACGAGGTCGAGGTCGGGGACTGGGTTTTCGTGCCCAAGATCAAGGACGGCGAGACCAAGCCCCAAGGCGTTCTAGACCTCGCTCAGTACTGCAACGGTGACAACCTGATCTCCGAGGAGAACCATGTCCTTCAGATATGGAGCAACCCGCTGACGGGCTTGATACGCAAGAAAATCCGATGCAAGAGGTTCATAGACCTCAATTCGTCGGATTTTTGGTTCATCGTAGGCCTGTTCGCCGGCGACGGGTGGTTGAGGAGCGACCAGAGTGGGCGTGCGGGGATAGCCTTCCATAGTGAGGACAATCTTTCGTCCATGAAGGTACTGCAGGATTTCTGCGAGTCCATGGGGATCAACTACCGCATAAACAAGCATAAGAAAAGCAAACTGAACCAGTTTGACATGAACAACAGGTATGTTCAGATTTTATTTTCCAAGCTATTTAACAGGTACAGATATACTTCTGGCACGAAGCATGTGCCCGATGTAGTTTTCGGCTTGAGTGACGACTTGAAGTGGTCTTTCTTGAGAGGATACCTCGCCGCCGATGGCTGTCAGAAAGATACCAAGATTAGGTTTGGGACTATATCCGAAGAGATGGCAAACCAAGTCAGGCTTTTGCTTCTTACTTTAGGGGTTCCTTCTGCTTTGAGTATTTGTCACAGATACGACCATAGAACAGGCAGAACACTTGTTTCTTATGTCATCGGCTTTCCTCATGCGAAGCAGTTATCTGGCAAGGATTCCAAGACAAAGTGGGTCTACCACGAGACAGAGGACGGGTTCTTCCTCAAGGTCAGAAGTGTAGGAACAGTAAAAGATGTGAAGGAAGTCTACGACATAGAGGTGGAAAACAACCCGAACTATCTGACCAATTCGTTTTTGGTTCACAATTCCGCGGTCGGCGCGCTTACCTGCTACTGCCTCGGCATCACCGACGTCGACCCCATCGAGCACGACCTCTTGTTCTCGCGCTTCCTTAGTCCCGCCCGTGGCGGCAAACAGATGAAGCTGAGGTTCACGATCGACCCGATCCCCGCCACGGAGGAGTTGGCGAAGGACTGCCCGTTTGAAATACCCGTTGAAAGAAAGGATTGAATCATGGATTTGAATGAACTTCAAGTGTTTATTGAGGACAACAGAAGCAAGATCAAGCGTTTTCAAGACGAAAATCCAGAAGAAAACCTGTATACGGTTTTGCTTGAACTCACTGATACGAACTTGAGAATCATTTCAAAATACAAGACGGAGTACGAGCAGGCTACGGAGGAGGAAAAAGTTGAACTTGAAGACATGATTGGAAAATTGAGGGGATGTGTAGTGGACAGTCTCTCCGCCGCTTCTCTTTGATCGTAACTATACTTATTCACGAAGGGATGAATCATGATCAAATTGCTCAGGCTGGCTAGCGGCGAGGATGTCGTCGCGGACGTGGAGAGGAAGGGCGACATCTATGTGTTGAAGAAGCCCCACAGGCTCGTTCTGGCGCGCGAAGGGCTGGGCTCCATGCCGCTCTGCCCGTTCGCCAAGACCACGGAGTACGAGATCGACGCGAGGAACGTGCTCTTCGAGGCGGAGCCCGAGGACGAGATAAGGAACTCCTACGCCAGCGCGACGGGGTCGATAGTGCTCGCCAGTTCGGGTCTTGTGACGCCCTGACGGGCTGTCAGCACCCTCTCATCGCCTTCATCATTGCCTCGTGCCCCTTCATGGCGTCAAGGAGGTGATGATGGGCGAACTTCTTCTTGAGCTTTCTTTCTCTGTGCTCGGGCTCGTCCATATCATGGTCGTTACCTGACGATTCGGGGTCGAAGTCTTCTTCTCCCTCGTGGTCGTCATCCATGTCTTCGCCATCTTGGTCGTCTTCCATGTCTTCCGAATCTTCCTCGTCGCCGAATTCCTCCTCGGAGTCGAAATCTTCTTCCTCTGATTCTTCGTCATCGTGGTGGCGTTCGTCGTCTTCGTCCTCTTCTTCCGAGTCGTCGAACCCTAGCGGGCCGCTCACGGACTCGTACAGCCCTTCCTGGTCCGACAGGAACTTGCTGTAGGAATTGCCCATGGCCCCGGCGAAAGACTTGCACCTCGACGGCCCTTCCTCTTCGTCGCCGAGCAGGGCCGTCAGTTCCTCGTACGCCTGGGGGTGCTCGAATATGGCCTTCATGAGCTTGTTGAGGTAGCCCATGCTGACCACGGTCGAGACGAGGTTCTCGAGGACTCCCTGGTTCTTGTCGGCCAGGGTAGAGATGTATCTGATGACCTCCGGCGGGTGGGGCTGGAACTTGCCGGTCGTGTATGCGGTTACGTACGGGAGGTCGTCGCCGGAGACCTGGCCGCACCCGCACTCTTCCAGCATGTACTTCGTGAATTCGGAGAGCGACATGCCCTTCGTCTTGTTGATGAACGACTCCGTCTTGGTCGGCTTGATCGGCTTTGAAGTGTCGGTGTCCGGTTCGTACTTGAGGCTCTGGTCGCCCACGTCGCCCAGGGCCTTCTCGCCCGCCTTTATCGACTTGGCGACATACGGCTTGCCGCCCTTGGGAGCGTCGGCCTTCGGGCCCTTGTAGTCCGCGACGACGGCCGTCGTGGCCTTGGCGTTCATGCTTTCCTTCATGATGTCCTTCTTGACGTCGTACTTGATTCCCGTGTCCGGCTCGTACTTGAGCTTGCCGTCCCCGAGCTCGCCCAGCCCCTTCTCGCCCTTCTGCGCCGCCTTGGGCGTGGTGGGGGTCTTGTAGGGCACCTTGCTGTTGGGCGGCGTCTTGTCGTCGGGGCCGTGGTAGTCGGGAACCTGCTCGACCTCCGGCTTTTCGACGACCGTGCCCTTGTCATTGAGGTACTCGAGGAACGACGGGAACCTGCTCATTTTTTTCTCCTTGGAAATCCTGACGCAGCCTATATAGTGCCCGAGCAGGTTGATTTGGCGGCTTCTTTCTATTAAAATGGACGCCATGGAGGACTCCCGAGACAGGCTTATAGGACTGTGCCTCACGGGGCTCAAGGCCAGGTGTCGTGGCATGGCGGACCAGAAGGCCAGGCTGAAGCAGGAGCTGTTGGAGATAGACAACCAGGCCGAGCACGACTATTTCCTGGACCTCTACGACAGGAAAGCCAAGTTCGCCAGCAACGAGAACAACCTGCTTGTGCCATTTCTCCTCGGCCTGACCGACGAGTTCGACTCCTCCGCCGACCCCCACTTCGTGCAGGGAGAGTTCCCTGACATAGACGTCGACTACCTGCCTGCCGTGCAGGAGTACCTGCGGAACGACTGGTGTCCCCGCACGTTCGGCCGCGACAGGGTCGTTAACATCGGCAACTACGGCACTTTCGGCATAAAGTCGGCCCTCCTGGACATGGCCCGCGTCCACGGCGCCGACTACCAAGAGATACAGACGATAACGAAGAACCTCGTCGACAAGGACGAGGACGGTCGCCCCCTTACATGGGACAAGGCGCTGGAGGCCACGCCCGACCTCGCCGCCTACTGCGATAGGAACCCGGAGATCGCGGACTCCGCAAGGAGGCTCATCGACAGGAACAGGGGCCGCGGGAAGCACGCCGGCGGCACGGTCGTGTCCAACATCAAGATCGACGACCTCGTTCCCATCATGATCGACACGGACGGGAACCCCGTGTCTGGGTGGACGGAGGGCCTGCACGACCAGGACCTTCAGCCCGTGGGGCTCATCAAGTTCGATGTCCTCGCCGTCAAGGACCTCCTCCGCATCGCCCACTGCTGCAACCTCGTGAAGCAGAGGCACCCGGAGGTGTCGGCCATATCGGCGCGCGAGGGCGGTTCGGACTGGAGCGACACGGCGTACCTCAACGACCCCAAGGCTCTGGCGCTCGCCAACAGGGCGGAGACCCGCGGCATCTTCCAGTTCGACGGCGAGGGGATGAGGAAGCTCATCAAGGCCGGAGGTGTCACTAGGTTCGAGGACCTCGTCGCATATTCGGCACTTTTTCGCCCAGCCGCTTTGGGTTTAAAAATGCACGAGCGGTATGTGGAGAGGAAGAAGGGGCGCGAGAAGTGGGAGGACTCCGTTCCCGAGTGTGTGAGGGATGTTCTTGCTAAGACCTACGGCGTGATGTGCGTAGATCAGCACACCTTTGTTTCGATGTCCGACGGCAGGGAAGTCGAGATAAAAGACATCAAGGTAGGCGACATTATTCACGCTATGAACGAGCAGACGGGAGTCTTCGAGAACAAGGAGGTGTTGTGGTGCGGATTCACCAAAAAGGATGAAGGTCTGGAATTGGTTTTGGAGAACGGTCAAAGCACAATCGTGACTAAAGATCATAAGATATTGACTTTTGATGGCTGGAAAGAGGCCCAAGAATTGAATCAAGACGATTTGGTTGCAACTCCAACTAGGCTCGACTCTATGGAAACCTCCCAAGAGCCATTGGCAGACTGGCTTGGTTCCGACGAGGATGTCGCTTATTTGATTGGCATTTTGGTCGGCGATGGTTGTTTAACTTCTTGCGGTGTCACCATATGCACAGGGCTGAAGGAACAGCATGACAAACTTAAAACCCGGCTTCAGATCGCTTTTCCTAAAATCAGGTTCAATGAATACTTCAATGTCAGATCTTGGTACTTGCGGTTGGTTTGTGACGAGCTTGTTAATGAGAAGCCTTACGGCAACCGTAAGACCAAGTTAAATCTGATGGTTGATCAAATGGATCTTCGTCACGCAAGCAGACTTAAGTATGTCCCTGCCGTTATAATGAAGTCGAGGAGCGGAGTAAGAAGAGCTTTCTTGGCTGGACTGTTCGACTCCGACGGCACGCTTCAGGTCCGGGACGCTGGCACAACCTGTGCGATAACATCGACATCGGAGTTTATCATCAACGATGTTAGGAAGTTGCTGATCATGGAGGGAATTCAGTCGCACATCCGTCCGAATAGGATTTACATATGGAATTCTATGTATCTTGCGGATTTATTGAACCCATATCTTGTCCTGAAGAAAATCTTCGGAAAACTGCTTTTAGGTTCGAAATCCACAGGTTGGATTCCTAGGCGCAAACTCCGCGAAGCCCTAACTGCGTCCGGATTGTCGGAGCGCCAATTCCAGAATGATTTCGGCGTGGATCGCCAAAATTTCAGGAAGAGAAGGCGGTCGTTCTTGAGAAGGGAAAAAGTTGCCCATGTGGTCGAGGGTCTAAACCCAAATCTCGCCTACTTGAGGCTGAAGAAAAAGATCGTTGTGAAAAACAGAACATTTTATGATATGTCTGTTAAGGACAATCACAATTTCTTGGCCAATGGAATTGTGGTTCACAACTGTTATCAAGAACAAATCATGAAGATTCTGAATGTGGTCGGCGACATACCGCTCATACACTGCGAGAAAATCCGAAAGGCCATCAGCAAGAAGAAGACCTCGGAGTTCATGAAGTACAAGCGGATGTTCCTTGAAAACGGAAGCAGGAAGACGGGTTGGCCGATCGAGTCCGCCGACGAGAGGAACATGAACTTCATATGGGATCAGCTTCAGGCCTTCAGTGCCTACGGCTTCAATCGCAGCCACGCCGTCGCCTACACCTTCACGAGTTCCCGCCTCCTCTACCTCAAGGCCCACTACCCGCTTGAGTTCTTCTGCTCGACCCTCATGCTCGAGGGCGACGAGGACAAGGTGAAGATGTACAAGCGCGAGGCCGAGAGGTCGGGCATCAAGGTCAACAGGTGCGACATAGAGAAGAGCGGCACGGACTACCAGATAGTCGGCGACGAGATATACGTCGGCTTCTCCAACATCAAGGGCGTCGGCAGGGAGGTCGCGGAGAAGATCGTCGCCGGCCGGCCCTATTCTGGATTCCCTGACTTCCTGGCAAGGTTCGGAACGGACAAGAGGGTGGTCGAGCCTCTGGTCAACCTGGGCGTGTTCAAGGACGCGCCCCCGAACGTGCTCACGGAGTTCTACGAGGACTACAAGAGGTGGACGAAGGGCAACAACGACAAGGAGAAGCGCAACCAGAAGAGACGCGACGACCTTTTGGAGTCCATGGTGTCAATGGCCAGGAAGTCGGCGAAGGGCGTCGTCACCCATGCGTTTGTCATGTCGTTGCAGGAGACCGGCGATCCGACCCCACTTGACGGCGTTCTTTCCGACGACTTCACGGAGGCCGACTTCATGGGCGTGGTGAAGAAGTACGCCAGGTCGGTTCTGAACTTCGAGCACAAGTCCGACATAGCGAAGAGGAATTCCATATCGTTCGAGAACTGGTCGTCGGAGAACCGTTACCCGGCCGACAAGTGGCCGAGCCAGTTCGAGATCGAGAGGAAGCACTACGGGTTCAGCTGGGAACACCCCATCCAGAAGAGCCCGGACTACATCGGCGGTCATTCGTTCAACGCATTCAAGGACGACGAGACCATAACCGGTGCGGGCGTGGAGGTTCTGGTCGTCAAGAAGCCCCAGGAGAAGGTCTCGAAGAACAAGAACCGATACTACAACGTCGTCGTGGAGGACGAGGACTGGAACGTAGAGACCGTGACCTTCTGGGCGGAGGACTTCGACAGGTTCAGGGAGGAGCTGGAGTTCTGGGACGAGGCGAAGTCCATGGGCAGTTTCCTGCGACTTAGGGTCAGCAGGCCCTCCGCGGGCTTCAGGTCTTTCACTTTCGAGTCCCCGCCCAAGCGGCTCAGGTACAAGCTCGTCCCCGCGGACAAGGGCATGGACCCGAGGCTCCAAGTGATGAGGCCGCCCGCATGAGCTGGCCGGGCAGGCCGTTCGTCGGCGAGAAGTACGCCCACATAGACTTCTGGTTCAACAACCACACGGTGCGTGGCGAGGACTTCGGCGGCTATGAGAGTCGCAACTCTTCCGTGACGAGCCTGATAAGGGACGCCTGGACCTCGGGGATACAGGACGGGAACCCGCCCTCGCCCCTCAAGTTCTTCACCCTTTTCACCGACGACCTGTTCAATCCGAGGGCTCATTTCTCCTTCGCGGCGACGGGCCCGGAGAACGCAAGGCGGAGCATGCCGCATTTCATATTCCATGCGTGGCCGGAGTGTGGCGTGCCGGAATACCAGAGTACCTTCGACGCCATGGTAGAAATGGGCTCGAGGCCTTGGGCCGAAGAGCGTGCCTTCTGGATCGGAAGCGTGTTCGACAACGCGACCTACCCCCAGTGCAACCGCCACCTAGGCGTTAGTCTCGCCGCAAGAATGCCGGACCTCCTCGACTACAGGGTCATCGAGTGGAAGAACCGCGGGCCCGAGCAGTGCGGAAGTACCCCTGGTTATGTAAGCCTGGCCGACCACTGCAGATACAGGGTTCTGATCGACATGCCCGGCATAGGTTTCAGTGCCCGTCTCCCTCTGTTGCTGGCGTCCGGGAGACCCGTCATCGTGGTCGGCAGGCCACACGAGGCCTGGTTCTATTGGGACGGGAGTTTGATCCCGTGGGAGCACTACGTACCCTGCGGGCCGAAGGACGGATGGGGGTTTGCCGAGTCAGACTTGGAGTATGCCGTCAGATGGACATTCTTCCACCCCGAAGAGGCCGCGGCGATAGGCAGGAGAGGGCGGGACTACGCCATGTCCCGTCTGACCCGTTCGGCCGCGGTGTCCAAGATCGCCGGCATGCTCAAGTCTTTCTGCCGCGACATGTGGCCGGACGCCTAAATCATGGGACTTTACTATCCTATGTCGGAGGAAGAAATGCAGGAATTAGAAATCGACGAGAGCAACTTTTCCGAACACTTCAGGGACGTCAGAACCAGCCATCCCTTGAAGGACGATGTCATGGCCAGGTATTGCGCGTCGGCCGAGTTCGTGGAGGGCAACGAGAAGAGGCAGATAATATCGCTTCTGACCTCCACGCAGAACAAGATGGAGGCCACCGCCCAGGTCATGAGGAAACTCCTGTTCGCCTCCGAGTTAGACGCGTACAGGGTGCCTCGGATGATGGCCGAGGACTTGATGTCTGGCATGACGGAGGACGACGTCGCTTCGAAGCCCTACAAGTACACCTTGGAGATGTTTTTCTATACAAAGCCGGAGAACGTCCCGAAGGACGACCCGCACTGGGGTTCTATATCGCTATTGAATGTTGACGACGTTGCTGGTAAAACCTTGAACCGAATCGAGTCTCGAATAGTGGAAAACGGAGAGGAAGAAATCCCCTATGTTGACGGCGCGGGAAATTTCGAACATGGGTCCGATGAGGCGGGTGGAAATGCCGGCCGCCTCGAGGCATCAGAGGCTCAATAGGGGAGCCTTTTCGAAGTTCGACAAGGTGCTTTCGGACGGCACGATACTTGCTCTGGAGTGGTTGCATTGCCGCGAGTACTTCCAGGACGAGTCTAGGGGCATAAGGCGCTTCCTTTTCTGCCATCGCCCGAAGCGGTGTCGCAACATAGCGGTTTTCATGGACAGGGTGGAGAGCGCGCTCGGTGTCCCTGAAAGGTCCGTATTCGGGCCCACGCAAAGGCACAACATATCGTGGGCTAGGGTCTCGCCGTGGTGGATGGAGTCGTCCATGAGGAGGTCTCTGATGACGATACTCATGAGGTGCGCACAGAACTACAGCGTGAGGCGCGACAACTTCGAGGAGGCCCTTTTCAGCGTTCAGTACGCTCGTGAAACGGAGTACGCGGTTCGCAGGTTCTTCGACGGCAATACCCGATATTCGGGGCGTTGCAAGGGCTGGTACAACCAGTTCAGGCCGGTGGACGGCGTTGCAGTTCCTAAAGAAAAAGTCGATCGGCTCTTGGTGCGTCCGATTTCGGGAGGCATGACTCCCTGATGGACTCCATTCTCTACGCGGACTTGTTCTGTGGCCTCGGCGCGTTCCACCAGGCCTTCAAGAAGCACGGGGGCTTCGACTGCATTTTTGCCTGCGACATAGACGACCGCGTCAGAAGGATATACGAGGCCAACCACGGACTCGCCCCCGCAGGCGACATCAGGCTCGTCGACCCGAAAGAACTGCCGGACTTCCAAGTACTTTGCGCGGGCTTCCCGTGCCAGAGCTTCAGCATCGCAGGCTTGAGGAAGGGCTTCAAGGACGACCGCGGCAACCTTTTCTACGATGTGTTGCGGTTTGTCGATGCCAAGAAACCCAAGGTGGTCATCCTTGAGAATGTGAAGAACCTGAAGGGCCACGACGGGGGCAGGACCTACGCCACGATCAAGGCCTTGATGGAGGAGCGGGGCTACGGCTTCTCGTCGTCCGTGATGGACTCCGCCCATTATGGATCGCCCCAGTGCCGCCAGCGCATCTTCATGGTGTGCGTTCTCGGGGGGTCATTTTCGTTCCCCGAAAAGAGCCCAACGCCGCGGCCCGTGTCGGCCGTGATAGACCCCGCCGACAAGTCCAGTTGGAATCAGTCGGGTTACTATCTAGTCCCGAAGAACTCCAAGCTTCGGCCATTCCGTCCGCGGATCATATACGACGTGCACTCCAGCGCCACGAAGAAGGGCGGCAGGCAGGGCGAGAGGGTTTATGATGTGTCGGGGTGCGGGGTGACCGTTTGTGCCTCCTCTGGCGGGCCGGGAGCCAAGACGGGCCTCTACGAAGTGGGCGGCTCCATCCGCAGGCTCAACTCCAAGGAATGCCTCGGCATGTTCGGATTCCCCTCTTCTTATGACTTTTTGGACGCCACCGAGCAGCAGAGGATGTTCTACCTGGGCAACAGCATCGTGGTGCAGGTGGTTGAGGCCTTGGCGCCCTTGGTGGTCGAAATTTTCCGAGAGGAGCCTAGATAGGTTCATGAGCGATTCAATGGAAAGAGCGAAGCAGGACTTCGACGCTTGGGTTAGCAAGTGGGACGCGGCTTTGGAGAAGGGCATATTTGACCCCCCGGCGACCCCGCCGTCCACTTGCAAGGCCACCGCCGACAGCAGCTTCTTTGGCTTCAGGCAGGACAACCACACGGACTCTATCGACCGTTCGGATTCCGAATACTGGCGGGCGATAAACTCCGTGGCCGACGGCGGAGTGGAGATGCAGCGACTCGACGAGGCCGACATGGGCGTCGCCCCGTTGGCCAATCCGAATCCCCAGCCCGTCCGGAGGGAGACGGAGGGCAAGGATCAGGACATGGAACCGAGGCAACTCGGCGTCACCTTCACCAACGAGGACCTCGAGGAGCTCGAGTCCATGAAGAAGAAACTCCACGATCTCGGCTCCAAGGTCGCCGAAATGGACGGCGACGACCGAAAGTCCCAGATTGAGGCGATGATCAAGAAGATCGACGAACTTAGCGACAAACTGGGAAAGGTTGTCGGGTAGCATAGATGCACCCTTTCGAGCCGGCCCAAGAAAGGGCTGACCTCTCGGTTCTTGAAAAGTTCCGTGCGCTGGTGCGGACAGGCCAGCGGCGCGTAGCCATTTTCACCCACCCCCACCCCGACCCAGACGCCATAGGCTCTATGATGGGCCTGAAGTGGCTCTTCGGAAAGTTCGGCGTGCCCGCCGACCTTTTCTACACGGGGGCGATATCGCACCCGCAGAACAGGTCGATGGTCAACCTCCTCGACCCGGAGCTCAGGCCCGTCGAGGATTTCGTTTCAGAAAGCTACTCGCTTCGGATCACGGTGGACTGCATACCCGAGAATGCCGGTTGTCCGAACAACGACTGTCATTTCGATGTGGTAGTGGACCACCACAAGGATGCCCCCCGCAACTTCGACGGGCTGTACATCAACTTCCGGGCCGGAAGCGCCTGTGCCACCATATACGCGATGATAGAGCACATGGGCCTTGAGTTCGATGAGGAGAGCGACGCCCGCGTCGCCACGGCCATGATGGTCGGCATAACAACCGACACCGAGTTCCTCATGTCGGACGACTGCAGCCCTTACGAGTTCGACGCCTGGAGCAAGTTGTTCCAATATAGGGACCCGATACTGCTGAAGCAGATCGTGAACTTCGAACGGCCCAAGTTTTGGACGGAGTCGAAGGCGATAGCCTCGTCGAGGGCCACCATAGAGGAGAGCGTCGGGGTCGTCGGCATGGGGATCATACCCAGCAAGCACAGGGACATGATAGCGGACATGGCCGACGAGATGGTCACATGGGAGGACATCAACACGGCGGTGGTCTTCGCCATAGTGGACGGCAACAGGCTTGAGGGCAGCGTCAGGACAAAGGCATCAAGCGTGTCCGTGCCCGCCCTGTGCCAGGATCTCGCGGGGCGGTTCGGCCGCGGCGGCGGGAAGCTCGGCAAGGGGGCGTACAGGTACGACCTGGCCGGAGCGTCTCTCGACGAGGACGAGGACGAGGACATCAAGAAGAAGGCGTGGGAGCTATTTGAGGAGAAGGAGACGCGCCGCGTCTTCAGGACAATCAGGAACAAGTGACATGACCGTCCGCTTTCTCATCAGGTGCAGAACTTGCAGGTGGACGCACGAGAGCAGCGGTCTCGCCAAAGACTTGGAGGCTTTCAGGGAGATCAAGCCGCCCTGCTCCACTTGCGGCCGGCCCCGCAAGTTCATGTGTCCGAAGTGCCGAGGCGTCGCCGTGATGACGAGGGTCAACGCGTGATGCGTCCCATACTCAAGACGCACCCCAGGAACCCCGGCGACCGATCCCCCGTGGCCAAGGAGGAGTCCTTCGAGGAGGTCGGGTTCACAGTTCACAAATTCAGCGCCCGCCCCCGCCCGGCCGACAAGTCCAAGGTCAATGTCATATGCTGCTTCTCCGAGTTCGGGTGCGAGACCGTAGGCGTGACCTACTGCATACCCAGGATAATACGAGACCACCCGAGCGACTACAGGATCGTCGTCGGGTGGTCGGGGCGGGAATATCTATACAGGCACCTGGCCGACGAGTTCTGGGAGATGAACGAGAGGCACATGTGGCTGAGGGAGTACGCCAGGGCGTTCCACCACGAGTCAAGGAACCTCTCAAGGATAGAGGAGTCGCTCAAGGAGCACGGCCGGGTCGTGCCGTCATCCTACCTTGGAAACGTAGCAATATCGGCGAAGTGCTTCGACTGCAGGCTTTTTTACAACACCGTCTACGCCGAGGGCCGGTACGAAAATGACTTCTGCCCCCGATGCCGCAGCAAGAATGTCCTCGCCCCGATAATGGGGGACGTGGCTTACTGGAAGCCGCGTGCGGTGAGGCTCCCGGATCCGTCCCCTGCCAAGATGGAGGGCGTCAAGAGGCACATCTCCGGCAGGCCTGTCGGCGTTTTTGCGAGGGCGAGGAAGTGCTACGGCAGGAATCTGCAACCCTCCTTCTACGAGGGGCTGGTCAAACTGCTCAGGGGCAGAGGATACGAGCCCGTGTGGCTCGGCGAAAAAGAGAGCACCTTGGCCTGCCCCGTTACAGACGTCGTGGATTTCTCCCGCATGGACGAGGCCAGGGATCTTGAGAGCACGCTCGCCATAGTAAGACAGTGCGAGTTCACTGTTCAGTTCTGGACGGCGTCCACGCGTTTGGCCGGTCTTATGGGCGTTCCGTACTTGCTTTTCGAGAGCCCGGACCAGATTTGGGGGTCGGGTCAGGAGGGCATAAGGAGAAACCTCTGCGACTTCGGGCGCAGAAAACTGTCCATAAACCACTATCTGAATGTGTACCAGGACAACGCGGCCGGACTTGGCGTGGTCGACGAGTGCATCGGCCAGATGGAGTCCGGCAACTACGAGGATCACATGGGTTTGGTAGACAGGATGGTTGTCGAGTCCATGAAGATGGGCAACTCCAAAAGGATAGGCGATCTCTGATGGACGTATGTACTGTTCTGAAAAGGGCCGCCGAAAAGTCTGGGGTGGTGCGGTTCAGATACAAAGATCGCGATGTGCCCACTTCCGTGGAGAGTGTCACGGTCCTACCGTTCTTCGGCGATCGCAGGTCGTCCTTTGTTCTCTCGTCTTTGTTGATCAGCAGGATAAAGCAGGAGCTCAAGGGCTCCAGATATTTCATCCTGATTTCCTGGCCTGGCGACGACGCCCTTTATCCCGAAGTCGACGAGTACTGGCAGCTTGAAGACCCCGCTGCGCTGCACAGGGCGGCCGCGGACTCTTTCGGACTTTTCAATTCCGCCTCATTTCTGCCGATCCTGCACAGGTCGCTGAACCAGTACTTCTACGATGTCATGTCCGAGCGGGACTTGCTTCCTTTCTACGACAACGGCCTGACTGCCGGCTTCTTCGAGAGGTTCAGGCATGTGAAGGTGCGCCTTCCCTCTGTGCCGTCTGCGTCGTCTCTCGGCGCCGAGTTGTCCAGGACGCTCGCCCGCCGCGAAGACAAGGTCTTTCTGAGGCCCTCCAAGAGCATAATGTCGTGGAGGGGAGGGTCCTGCGCCCGCGTGCCGGTTCAGAAGGAATTCTGGCTCTCCCTGTTGGAGAGGCTTGTTTCCGAAGGCTTCTACCCAGTCGTGCACCGCGACCTTTTCTCGTACGACCTGTCTTCCGACTTTGCCGACTCCTGCCTTCACTTGGATGTGGCCGACACTTTGAAGTCGATGTCCGCCATGAGGGCGTGCGGATGCGTGTTGGACTTCTTCGACGGCTCCTCAAGGCTGGCTCTGGCGGCGAGGTGTCCGTTCCTCTGCTTCGACGAACGCCAGAGGTTCAACGCGACCAAGGACTACGAACTGAACGACCTCTGCGGATCCGGAATTCCCAAGGAGTACATTTTCTCGTTCGCAGCTCTAGTAGAGAAGGGCAATCCTTCGGTGTGGAAGACAAATCTGTTCGATCACATGTCTGTGAAGCTCAGGTCTATGCACTCCAGGGCGGACAGGGATTCGTGGCCTGCTGCCGTGGAGACGAACGAGATAGTTCCGTACGACTCCGTCAGGAAGCGGAAACTGAAGCGGTTGGGCTCTAGGTTCATAAAGATAGAAAGGGATTGAGCGGCAAGACCGCTCCGCAGGAAATGGCTAGAAGAAAACCTCTGGTTAGGGTTGAGTTGAAGGACCTTCCGCACAACGCGTCCGTGTACGACCGCGAGAGGGCGTTCCGAACGATGCTGTCGATATTCAAGCGACAGGTCAACGACATAGGGATACTGTCCGAGTACAAGGACAGGCAGTACTACGAAAGTCCGGGCGAGAAGAGGAAGAGGAAGCGCAAGGAGTCGGAGATCGAGAGACGCAAGGAATCCAGATCAAAATTTTGAAAGGCTTGTGAGATGGCTAAAGACACAAAGTCCAAGATAGTCAGTCTGTCTCTGGACCCGCAGATGCACGATACGATAAAGGATGCGGCCACGAAACTCGGACACAAGAATGTCTCGCAGGTCATCCGCGATCTGGTCTCCAAGTACTTGGGCCTTCTGGTCAACGACGCCGACGAGATACCCGTAATCATCAGGATTCCGACCAGCCTCACCGATGATCCTGAGCGCCTGAGGGATTGGCTGGCGGCCAAGGCGGAGGCCATAGCCGATGCCGTCACCTGACGTTCATATAGTCCCTGTCGAGTCGATACCCCGCCCTCCGTACAGCACCCCTTCGGGCGACCTGCCCCTCATGTACGCGGTTTCCAAGAAGATGGAGTTCCTCTGCGAAAGGCTGGACGGGCTCGGCGTTTCCGCCGCCCAAGTCGGCCTTCCTTGGCGTATGTTCGTCTTCCGCCGGGAGCCGTCGGACGGAGGTGGCTTCGGCTGCTACTTCGACTGCCATTACGAAGGTTCTGGAGGCGCCAAGTCCGCGTCGGTCGAGGGCTGTCTGTCCCTGCCGGGCCAGATGTTCAGCCTGGAAAGATACGACGAGGTCGTTGTGACGGGGAACGAGCTGTACGACGGCGAGGAAGGTCCCGCGTCTAGGGCGATCACTAGGTCTTTTTCTGGTCTCATGTCGGTTCTCATGCAGCACGAGATAGACCACGACCACGGCAGGGAACGGATGATAGATGTGATAGGAAGGAAGGTCTCAAGGGCATGACTCTTACAAACAAGCATCTTGCGGAGGTATGCCTTCTCCACCACCCGGACCCCACGAAGACCTGTCGATACCTACTCAGCGACGAGCTCGACGATACGAAGTGGTACTGCCACAAGCTCCGCAAGGAGGAGAGCAGGAGGATAGACGAATCGATCGCCGATATCGGGCGGCGGGCCAGGGTGAAGATGGGAATTCCCTGTGGGGACAACTGCGCGGGGTATCCCCTGCTGAAGCACCTCCCCCAGGGGTTTGACGTCGACTAGCCCTTGAGAATCTTGTAGACATCCCGTTCCACATTGCTGGCAAGGGCCGCCGCGAAAACCCTCTCCTCGACCTCCGGGCTTCCGATTTCTCTCACCTGCTCGCCAAATATCTCGGCGGCCTTTTTGTAGCGGTCGCTTCGGAGTTTGTAGCTGACCGCAAGCGAGGCGAGCGCCACGACCACGACCACGCCGGCCGCGAGCCCGCCCTCGCCCTGGAATATCTGCACGCCGAAGTTGCGGTTGTTGCTGTTGATCAGTCCGCTTTGGAGGTTCTCCACGTCGCGGGCCAGCACGTCCATGCGGTTCTTCAGGCTCATGATCTCGGCCATCACGCCGTTCTGGTTGGTGTTGGTGTCGCCGATTTCCCCGTTGTTCCGTATTCGCTGCCTGTTCACGGGGCTGAGTGGCGAGACGTTGCACCCCGACATGAAGACCATGCTCAAAAGCACGGCTGCGATTATTGATCTCAAGGTTCCTCCTTTTGCTCTAACGGTATGTATTGATTTGCAGACATCTTTTGGTATCATCCCGTCTTCTCAAGGAGGAATTGTCATGATTTGTGTTGCGCAGGGGGCCAAAGTAGTTTCTTCCAAAAGGAATGCCTCCAAGTCGGACGACTTGGATCGCGCCGAAAGGATCAGGCTGGAGAGGGTGGTTCCCTCTCACATATCAAGATATTTCGACTCTATGTCGGTCCCCGACGGAGCAGACATACACAGCAAGAGGTATGTTGACCTGTGTATAGAGACGAGCATCTGTGACGCGACTGATGCCGCCTATAGGGCGATGTCTAATTCCGGAAGGTTTTCCTCTTTTAACGGGCAGGGATCGATCACCGACGATGTGCGAATGGTGATCGGCATACTCCGCGAAATAAGGGTCAAGTGCATCCCCCAGGAATTCTCGGCCGGGATTCTCCTAATGCACCTTGAGATAATGGAGGGGTTGTCATTCTCGAACGAGACTTGAGGTTCGTTTCCGACTTTTTGAACGAGCCCGTCCCGGCGGATTCGTTCTGGATGACCCGATACTTCGGAGACGGTCTGGGGTACGAGTTCTTGAGGTACTTCCTTGCGTTTCGCTCTTCCGTTCACTTTTCCGAACACGTCGGAATGCCCTGCTCTAAAAGGTGGGTCAACAGGATGAAAAGCAGGCTCCGTACGCTTGAGGGAGCCCACGCGGAGGCGAAGAGGTCGATGGACTTCGAGTCCTTGGCCGATTTGGAAACGGGAAAGTACAAGCTCGGATAGTGGGTGGAACAATCAGTTTTTATAGGCGTGCTCGCCGAGATATCCATGAAGGCCAAGTTGCTCAAGTCCCGCCTCAGCAGCGACCCCGACTGCGTCGAGGATGTCATCTGGGAGATCGAGAGGCTGGAGGGCGACCTCTTGGACGCGGTCTGCGAATTTGGTTCGGAAATCGATACATAGCCTCATGAGATTCATCAGATTCGCGGACTGGGTTTTGGCGAGGGAGTCCAGCGCCTTCACGAGGTTGAGGCACGCGGCGGCTCTGGGGCTGATGCCCCCCATACCGGACGCGTCCATAAACAGCCGTTCGACCGCCGCCCCATGGGAGCAGAAGGCTCTCAAGGGGAAGGGCTCCGCCAAGAAGAAAAGAAGAAAGCGCAGGAAGTAGCACATGCCGTTGAGGTCGCGTCCTTCCTGGGACGAGTACTTTCTCTTGCTTGCTTGCACTGTGTCGCTCCGCTCGGAAGACCCGGACATACAGCACGGTGCCGTCATAGTGAACCAGTACAACCACATCATAGGCACCGGATACAACGGGCCCGTAAAGGGGTCGGACAACAGCGTCATACCGTTCGGCGTCAGGGACGAGAAGCGAAAGTGGATGATACACGCGGAGGAGAACGCGATGCTCAACGTGACGCAGAGCTCGTCTGAAAGGGGGCTGTCCTGCCGTCTATATGTGACGGGTCTGCCGTGCAACAACTGCCTGCAGCGCATGATAAACTTCGGAATAAGAACCATCGTCATGGCCGAACGCATGGGCTCTATCACCGAGAACGAGGAGTCGGCCGCGATGAGGAGGGAGCTCGTCCGCATGGCGGGAATTAAAGTCGAAAGCGTCCCGACAACAAACCCATGGATCAGGGATTTTTTTCATGGCCGCAGCTAGAATATGGCGTGTCAGACCGGGCTTCTTCGAAGGGGGTGATTTTCGCGATCGGACTCCCGGTCGAACGGCAGGACGGAAAGTCCTGCCGTTTTTTTTCCAAAAACCTATATAGTCGGGGGCGAACACATGCTGAATGCTGACATAGGAGTGGGTTGCGGTTTTGGTTCCGCCGGCTGCGGCGGCGCGGGCTCCTGCCCCTCCGCCCCGGACTTCTGCATTAAGAGGCACGACACCCGTCCGGCTTTCAGGATATCCATGTCCGACTGCGACGGTCCGGTCGACCTCACCGAGGACGGCATAGTCCTTGAGGCGAGCATGTGGTTCGACGCCAAGCTCCGCGCGGCTCTCGAGCCCACCGATACCGAGTTGAGATTCGCGGACGACATCGGCTTCGACAGCGTCAGCGTGGGCGACGTGATTGTCACGGCGAGGGCGAGGTCGCCCGAGAAGATGCTTGTCACCTCGATAGACGAGTCGACTCACGCCATCGAAGTCGAGAGGGGCTACGACTCGACGGTGGCGGGCGAGTGGGCCAAGGGCGTTGGGCTGCGGGTGTTCAGGTTCTCCGACGAGCCCGCGGTCGTCGAATCCGTCCTCGAGGACGTGGAGTCGGTCGACGGCTCTTCCGCGGAGGAGCTCACCGACACGCTCCTGGTGTTCAACTGGACTTCGCAGCAGACCGCCATGCCGGGATGCTATTGGTTCGAGTTCAAGATTGTGAAGGTCGCTGAAGGGACCCAAGAGGTCGAGTGGGTAAAGAGGGTTCCGCTTTCTTCGGAGGGGTTCGTGGTGAATATCGTCGATTCGCCGACCTCGCCAACCTAGGTGTGCGAGAGGAACGTGAGCAGGGAAAACGAAAAGTTCTACAGGGTCAACGGGCAGATTCGCGTCTCGCCGATCGTGGTGATCGGAGCAGACGGCAGGAACATGGGTTCGGTACCGACGCAGAGGGCCCTTGAGATCGCCGTCGATTCTGGGCTCGACCTCGTCGAGATATCCCCGACCAGCCGTCCGCCTGTCTGCAGGATCATGGACTTCGGCAAGTTCAAGTTCGAGCAGAACCTCAAGGAAAAAAAGCAGAGGAAAAAGCAGAAGCAGGGTCAGGTCAAGGAGATCAGGCTCTCGCCTTCCATCCAAGAGCACGACGTCGACACCAAGTTGAAGTCTGCAGCCAAGTTCCTGTCGGCCGGCAACAGGGTCAATGTGAGGCTGGATTTCAAGCGGAGGGAGATCGCCCACAAGGACATCGGCTTCTCCGTCGTGGAGTCCTTCCTCGGCCGCCTCAAGGAGCACGGGACGGCTCTTTCGAAGCCGAAGAGCGAGGGCAGGAGCATATCGTGCATGGTCGAGCCGAATTCAAGGGAAAACACAAATCAAGAAAGGAACTAAACATGAAGATCGAAGTCGATTTGAAGATAACGGACGGAGCCATAAAGGAGTTCAAGCGCGCCCTCGCGGAGATGGGCGACGAGTCTTCCTCCAACCTCGTGCGCGTCTCCGTTCAGGGCGGGGGCTGTTCTGGATTCATGTATGGCTTGGGCTTCGTATCGCCCGACGAGGTTGAGTCCAACGACATCGTGGAAGAGTTCGACGGCCTCAAGGTGGTAGTCGACAAGAAGTCCGTCCTTTACCTGGACGGAACCACCATCGACTGGGTTGACGACCTCGCCCAGCGCGGGTTCAAGTTCGACAACCCGAACGCCAAGAAGACCTGCGGCTGCAACAAGTCCTTCTCCTGCTGAAGCCATGGTAGTTTACTCTTTCTGCCCTTGCGGCAAGGTCGTCGACGAGTACGAGTCAAAGTGCCACTGGTGCGGCCTGCCGGCCGGCGACTCCGAATCAATTTTGGGGGAAGACGACTACTCTAGTTCGGGGTCGATTACCGACTCCCTAGAAGACAAGGAAAAATAAATGTCCAACAAGATTTTGGGAGCCGATGGCTCCGCGGTCGTCAAGGCCGTGCCGTCCGTAGTCGGCGTCAAGCCGTGCGGGGCTCAGGTTCTGGTCGAGCTTCTCACCGCCCAGGAGGCGCTGGGAACAATACTGCACATAGACAACGCCGCCGCCACGAACGGTGCCCCGCAGGGCTACATCGTGGCCGTCGGACCCAAGGTTCCCACAGACATGGGGTTCGAGGTCGGCAACAGGGTGACACTCCACGGCAACTACACTCCGATCCCGGAGGGGCAGAAGCTCGATAGGGCCAACCCCCAACGTCCGTGGATACTCGTCGAGCCGCACCAGATAAAGGCCGTGTTCGTCGAAGAGTAGCATGAACCCCTACCTTGTCCTAGGAGTCGAAAGGAACGCGACCCAGGAAGAGATTTCAAGGGCGTACAGGTCTCTTGCGGTGAAGTACCACCCCGACAGGAACCCCGAGGACATGGAGGGGGCTTCGGAGAAGTTCAAGCAGGTTACCGCCGCGTACGAAATGGTCGGCACGGAGGAGAAGAGGAGACGCCACGACTTCCGATCGGGACATTCGTCGTTCAGCTTCCGAAGCAGGAACGTAGTCGACGACGTTTTCGAGAATCTCTTCTCGCAGTTCTTCGGCGGGCCCCACGCAGGAGATGCCACTTCTGTGCGGTCTAGGGTCAGGGTCACGCTCGCCGAGGCTTACCACGGGTGCAGGAAGACCGTGAAGAGCGAGTCGAGGTCGCCTTGTCAGCCCTGTACTGGCACGGGGGCCACTGAGTGGTCTCGCTGTGCGACATGTTCCGGCTCTGGCTTCGTATTCTCCAGCGACGGGATGATGAGGATACAGACCGCCTGCTCTGGATGTCTCGGTCGGGGCTCGAAGCCCTCCCAGAACTGTTCGGAGTGCAACGGCAGGGGATACAAGGTCGTGTCCGAGCGCGACTTGGAGGTGAACGTGCCTCCGGGTGTCGACGAAGGCACCCAGATCAGGGTCTCGGCCGAGTCGGCATCCGAACCGGACATTTTCGTGGTTGTTTCGGTAGAGAAGGACTCCGTTTTCACGAGACAGCAGAGAAGCCTTTTCGCTTCCGTAGAGGCCTCGTATTCGACGCTCGTGTTGGGCGGCGAGGTCTCCCTCAACCTTTTCGGCTCGCAGATATCACTGAAGGTGCCCCGTGGCACCAGGTCTGGCACGCGCATGAGGGTTGCTGGGAAGGGAATGCCACACATCCAGAACCCGTCCGCGAGGGGAGACCTGTTCGTGGATTTGGTTCTCGCGATGCCTTCTGTGGTTTCCAAGGAGCACGAGAAGCTCCTCGTCAGACTTTCAAAAATAGAGGGGGCGAACTACAATAATCGCAAGGAGAAGAAATGAACTCTGAAAATCTTAAGAGCCTTGCGGTGTTCCTGACGGTGTTGCTCTTGGTGCTCGTCGTCAACAATGTGGTCATGACCAAGAGGATCACACGCAGCGTGATCGAGGGGCTGAAGCGGGACTACGTTCCGGGGCCGTACGAGCCGGGCTTCGACCCGGACAAGGTTCCGCCCAAGCTGAAGGGCTGAGGTCGTCAGTCGATGCTGACTATCTTCGACGGGTCGGCCGACCCGTCGTCCTCTCGCCTCTGGAATGTCACGCGTACTTCTCGGCCCCTCTCCATCTTCGTCCGCGAGTCCACTCTCCTGAACTCGTCGAGGGACAGGTAGAGCACGGTTCCGTCCATCAGGGTTATTCTTATCGGGTCTCGGTTTTTTTCTACGGACCTGATCGTGGACTTGCGCACAACATTTGGTATCTGCAAGTCCGTGCCGGGCAGGCCGTTGTTGCGCATCGCGAAGTCTTCGCTCCCAGTCCACGTGGTTGGCAGGAACGCCGCCGTGGCGGTGTCGTTGTGCGTGCCGACTGTGTTCTGCGAGAAGACATTTCGGACTCTTCCCTCGCCGTCCTCCAGAAACTTCCTGAAACCCTGCGTCATTTTTCCTCCGCCCCTTGAGCTCTAGTATTGTATGAGTCCATCGATCAATATCGCTTCGGTTCTTTTTGTTGACATACCTGGGGCAAAGGGCCTCTTCGTGGTCGATCACTCGTCCGGTTCGGTGCGCAGGATCGAATCGTCGGACGCGGATCCGGTAGAGGCCGGCAAGGTGATGATGGCGATCAGGGGGCAGATGCGAGACAGCGTCCAGTCCGTTCCGTATGAGCAGATCGCCGAGGTGATCAGGACTGAGCGGGAAATATCCGCAGAGGCGTCTTCAAAGGTTAAGGAGAGGGGGGTGGATGCACGAGGCTGAAGGCATTAATTTCGGGGTGAGCATACCCAAGGAAGAAAGCGGGGGGCCGAAGAGGATAAAGCCCGCCGGGGGTTTTAGGCACAACAACCCCGGGCTCGACGACATCATCGGCTTCATCGACGGGCTTGCGCTCACCAAGACCGACAAGGAGTGCCTCACCGCCGCCGCCCGCAGGGTGCCGCACGGGGCTCTTTTCAACTTCAGGAAGAACTACATGCACTACCTCAGGAAAGAGGGCCGGCGTTGAGAGACGACAACTGGAAGAGGGACCCTCCCCTTCCGCGGGCAAATCCGAGGCTCCCAGACTCGCCCGCCAAGGGATACTCGCGGCCAGAGATAACCAAGGTCGCCGTCGCCATAGAGAGCGACGAGGCCGATTTCATGCCGACTTCGTCCGCCGCCGACGGCTCTGCGGGGATAGTGGCGAACATACCGTCCGGTAGCGTCGTGATGCCCGAGGGCGGGTCGTTGGTCGTGGACTGTGGCTTTGCCGTGGAGATGCCCAAGGGCTACAGGTGCAGGGTCGCGAGCTCTATCAAGGGCGTCTTCTTGGAGGTCGTGGACTCCAAGAGGTTCAAGGTGAACGCGATAAATCTTGGGCGCGAGACTATTTTACATGACAGGGAGTCGATCGGCAGGATATGGATCGAGCCGGTGCACTTCTTCGAATGGATAACCAGGGACTGAAAATGGAAAAGATTTTTGCCGTTATTACCGTTGCTCGTCAGGTCGAGGGCGAATACGTCTTCATCAAGACCGAGAGGGCCTTCAAGTCGGCCCAGAAGGCGGATGCCCTTCTGAAGGCGCTCAAGTCGCAGTATGTGACGCCGGAGGGAAAGTGGAAACCGCAGCAGGTGTCCACCCCCCAAGGCGACGCAGTGTGCATGTGCGAGGTCGGCGTCTTCGAGATCGATGTGGACGCGTCCGAATGAGCAAACAAGAAGAGCCGGAAGAAGACAATGAGGCCAAGTTCTCCTTTGGCGGGCCGTGCCCCCCAGTAGGGTCGTGGTTTTTCCCGGCGGACCCGAGCAAGGAACCATTCAGGATCGAGGACGGACATGAGCAAGACGATTCCGCACAACCCGCTTGAGGGCGAGAGGCCGGAGCTGACTCTCAACCTAGAGAGCAACAGCGACGAGCAGGTCTCGATTATCGTGGTCCACAAGGACCGCCCCGAGTACCTCAACATCTGCCTGCAGTCCATCGCGGTCACGAGCGTCAACAACAACTACGAGATAATCGTGGTCGACAACAACTCCGGGGCGGACTCGCAGGAGTTCTTGGACGACATAAAGGACGAGGTGACCGTGGTCAGGAACAAGGACAACCTGTTCTGGGCGGCGGCCGCCAACAGGGGAGCCGAGAAGGCCAGCAAGAAGTCCAAATACATGATCTTCATGCACTGCGACGTGGTAATCACGAACCCTGCCTGGATGGACCTGATGATCAATGTCTCGGAGTCTTCGGGCTCTGGTCTCGTCGGACTGGAGCTGCAGTCGTACTTCATGCAGTCCCAGAAGGTCGACTTCATCCAGGAGTGGTGCATGCTCGTGAGCCGCGATTGCTGGGAGAGGGTCGGGCCGTTCGAGGAGCGACTGCCCCAGATCGGGGCCCCGTTCGTGTTCACGGTGGAAGCGCAGAATAAGGGCTTCAAGCCCCAAGTGATGAAGAACATAATCGCCCACCACTACCGGATATTCTCTCTGGACATCAACGAGTACGAGAGGATCATCGAGCAGGCGATGGTCATGATTCCTCAGGTCGTGAGGGAGAAGCAGGGGATGCCCCTGTGACCAAGTCTGGCATCTCCGGGGTGGTTTTCTTTCCCCTAAAGAGCTTTCAGGACGACAGGGGCTGGCTCTGCGAGCTTTTCAGGGACGACAGGCTCGAGGAGTTTCATCGCCCGGCAATGGGGTATGTCAGTCAGACCCTACCGGGGGTCTCAAGGGGCCCGCACGAGCACGAGAGCCAGTCCGACCTTTTCTGCTTCGTAGGGCCCGGGGACTTCGAGCTGGTGCTGTGGCAGGACTTCGGCTCGGGCGACCCATACAAGGAGGTTCATATCGTGGGCGAGAGCAACCCGGTTTCCGTCGTGGTTCCTCCGGGGGTGATACACGCCTACAGGAACGTGTCCGACAAGCCCGGCATCGTGTTCAACTTCCCCAACCGCCTGTACGGCGGCCCGGGCGGAGCCTATCCAGTCGACGAGATCAGGCACGAGTCCGACCCTCGTTCGCCCTATCTCATTTAGAGCCGCGTTCGGACCAGAAGACCATCTCGTCCTTCTCGGAGTCCCAGGCACACTCAAGCAGTCCCTCTGCGGCAAGTTTCGAAAGTCCACAGTTGTATATTCTGGTCTTGATCGATTCGAAGAGGCGCTCGTGTGCTCCGTCGTCCAGCAGGAGGCGTCCGTCCTCGTCCTTTCCGATGGAGTGCTCCTCTATCATGAGAGCCGCTTGGCGCACCGTTATGAATTCGTCGAGGTTCTGCGAGTCGTCCTCCGATATTGCGGTCGCCGCCTTCTTGCGCATGTAGGCCGCGTACTTGTCTAGGTTTATCACCGAGTAGACCTCGCTCATCTTATCCGCCTCGCGAACTCGACAAGATCGTCGTGGTCGAACTTGGTGATCCCGTTGTTTGCGTACGCCTGGGCGTAGGACATGCAGAATATTTCTTCGTCGTTCTGGTCGAGGTCTTTCTTGTTCGCCTTCCTTATAGGACGGAGAATTTTTTTCCATTCTGCCTTCTTGCCATCGTCCATCGCGTACTTCCAGACGGCGTGCCCGACCTCGTGGAGGAGCGTGTACTCCCTCCCGTAGTTCCATGGCGAGGCTATGGTGATCGTCTTCTTCTCCTCGTCTATGAATCCTATGTGGCCGTCGTCTCCCTTGAGGGTGTTTGACGGCTGGAACCTGAACTTGTATCCCCTGACGAGGCGGGCGTGCGGAGCGGGTATTTTCTTGAGGGTGGTCTTGATGTCCCCCTCCACTTTCGTGGCCTCGGAAATGAAACTGCTGAATTCCATGCTGTATATACGCTCGCAGGAGGATATATAGGTATGTCTCCAACCGGAGGTGGGATGCGCAAGAAAAGGAACAAGGCTCCGAGGCGCCAGGAGGAGAGGCACGCCACGGAGCAGCGGGTCTTCAAGTCCCGCCTGAAGCCTAAGACGGAGAATCAGGCGGAGCTAATCAGGACCATAGCGGAGAATGTGGTGACGCTCGCCATGGGGCCCGCCGGCACCGGCAAGACCAAGGTCGCGGTCGCCTACGGCGTCGAGAAGCTTTTGCTCGGCGAGTTCAAGAGGCTCGTCGTCACGAGGCCCGTGGTCGAGGCGGGCGAGCGGCTCGGTTACCTCCCGGGGTCTTACGCGGAGAAGATCGACCCTTACCTGCAGCCAGTCTATTACGAGCTGCTACAGTACCTCTCCAAGTCGCAGTTGCAGGAGTTCATCAACAACGGTACCTCTTACAGGGGCACGCAGGAGATAATCATCGCGCCTCTGGCGTACATGAGGGGCATGAACTACCACGACGCGTACATGGTTCTCGACGAGGCCCAGAATTGCACGCAGGAACAGATCAAGCTTTTCATAACTAGAGTCGGATTCAACAGCAAGGCGGTGCTGGTCGGCGACGACAAGCAGTCCGACCTCGCGGGCGGCAAGTCCGGCCTGGCGTACTGGCACGGCAAGCTTCAGGGCATTTCGGAGGTGGGCACTTTCAGCCTGCAGAACGTAGATATCGTGCGAAACCCCGTGATTTCGCGGATACTATCGAAAATAGGCGAGTGATGCCAGACCAACAGATTTCCAAATCTAGCGCCCCGATTATAGAGGTCGGACTTCCCGTGTCGTGGAATGTCGGCGCGGGGCCTCTGTACTGGTACAGGGTCGAGAGCCTCTGCCAGAGCATGGACTGCGAGACCACGGGCATCGACAACAACTCGTGCCCTTCGATGACGATAGTCACCACGGTCGCCGCAACGAATGTCGAAGACCTGTGTAGGAGGCTGGCGAACCCGAGAAGTACCGCCCCGTTCGCCGCAAAGGTCACTTCGATCAAGCGGTACGGAAGGCCTGTTTTCAGGGAGTACATACCCGAGGGGCAGTGCAACACCCTAGACGACGTGGAGTTCTGCCAGATTCCGGAGTGCTTCGACTACTGCCCGGAGACGCCGACCCCGATTCCTTTTCTTCCGAATCGAAGTCACAGGAGCATAAGGAGACGAGCCGTATTGAATTCGGAGCAGTCTGTCTCCTCGCTCGCCGATTTGGAATTTGGAACCTACTTAGAATCGTTCTACTTGACCACCGAGTCTGGCCTGCGGATCACCACGGAGTCGGGGCTCACAATCCAGGTTTTTCAGACTCAGGTTTCTCCCCCTACTCCCGGAATATTCGTATCGGGATCCGCCCAAGTCACATGCGGTTTCTTTGCCCACCGGACATCCGGCTCCGTTTATGTTTATGGTTTCGCGTTCCATGCGTCCCCGACGGGCTCTTTCGAATCTTCTGGGGGGATGAGCATTTCCGGGTCTGCACAGGTCGTCGGTTTTGCCCCCGGAGGCGAGATCGCGATCTCGGGATCGGCGGACTATTCGCTTCTTGAGTTCGGCGTTTCTTCTGGCGCAGTCACGCTGTCTGGCGCTTCCGTCAACGAGTCTCCGTCTTTTTACTACTTGTCCACCGGTTCGGTTCAGGTGCTGGGCGAGATACAGACTTTCTTCAACAATGTGGGCTCGTTTTCCGTACCCTTCAATGCTTCCCTCGCCGCTTTTGGGTTCGGTTTCGAGTATGTCCAGCAGACCGAGGAGTCCCTCCTCAGCGTATCTGACTTTTCCGTGGACGCCTGCGGCTGCGTCGGAATCGGCCCCACGATCTCGGCCAGACACAACCTCGTCGAGTCCGAAGCGTTCGGCAGTTTCTTAAATTACTCCGGCCTTTCTTACCCGTCGGTCTCCACGCTCAGGTATAGATCGAATGACTCATTGTGGTCGTCGGTGGACCACCTCGAGGGAAGGTACGGGATGTGGAGGGTTTCGCAGTCGTTCCAGTGCCAGGGCGACAGTTGGAGGCTGTCCCTCGGCGTTGAGGGCGACAACAAGAAGACCAAGATGATCCTCGACATACCTGCGGAAATAGTGTGCGAGGCCGGCTTCGTCCAGGCTTCCGTCGTGGCCTATTTCTCCTCTTATTCGTCGCCCGACGGCCGAGGCGTCAAGATAGACGCGGTCTCTCCTAGGAAGAAGAGAAGGTCGAAGGTGGAGGGCTCCGTCGAGGCGTTCGTCAACGGAATTTTCGTGCCTCAGACGATATACTATGACGAACTGGGCATCTTCAAAGATGCCTACTGGTACGGGTTGCCGTTCGAAATAGACATGAATCCGATAGTTCGGAACAAAGCCACAGTTATGGACGTTAGTTGGGTCACATGACGATATTGTACTTTATGGTCGGAGCCTCTCTTGTGGTGGGCGTCCTGAATTTTCTGGCGGTGATCTTCCTGAGCAACGCCATGTTCAGGTTCATAAGCCCCGACAGGCAGGAGTCGCCTCCCCCGCCGAGCAGGGAGTCTGGACTGATGGACCCGAGGGAAACTCCCACTTACGACCCGAGATTCAGGCGATGAAAATATCGATCGTCGTACTAAATAACCTTAACCTTTGAAACCTTAAAACATGAACGGAAACCAACATGAACATGCAATTAGCCGTGCAGTACATGCCTCTTGCGGAGAGCATGGCCTGCCGCAGGGCCAAGTCCCTGCCCTTCAATGTCACGCTGGACGAACTCAAGTCCGCCGCCTATCTTGCCCTCGCTGAATCCGCCTCCCGATACGACCCGTCTGTGGGCGTGTCGTTCCCCGCTTATGCTAGGGCCCGCATAGAGGGAGAGATTTCCGACGCGATTCGGTCTCGATCGTTCTGTGAGGCCGAAGAGGTCGAAGTGGAGGCTCGCGAGGAACGGGACGGACTTGAGACCGAAGACTTCTTCGACTTTGTGTCCTCGGAGGTTGGCGAGGAGGACGGTAAAACTTTGCGCATGTACTATGTTGATGGGAGGAGCCTCAAGGAGGTCGGAAGATCGCGCGGCGTGAGTGAGTCTCGGGCCTCGCAGATACTCAAGGACTGCCACGAGAGGCTAAGAAGAAGCTTCAGAAGAAGGGCCACACGATGAGATTTGTTTTGTTTTCCGCGTTTTTCTTTCTGTCTTGCCTGTCCGCCATGGCCGACGACCCCCCCGTGCCAGTTCAGGCCATAGAGCGAAAGGCCCCCCCGGGGATGGAGGGTCTCGTGTGGAACAAGTGGGACACGGACCACTTCGTCGTTTTGAGCATTGACAAGCCGCAGGGCAGGGATCTCTTCTCCGACATCGAGGCCGTTCGGATGGATACCCTGAACAGGTGGGGGCTTTCGACCGAGGGCTCTTTCTTTTGCAAGCTCGTCTGCGTGCCCGATGCCGACATGCTTCGGAAGCTCTTCGGTCTCAAGGAGCCTAGGTGCGAGGTGTCGCGATCCAAGTCGGGGGATGCTGAGTTTGCGGCGATATGGGTCGACTCTAGCAGGATCGGCCTTCTCGCATCGCTCATCGCCGAGGCCGAACTTGAGTACTCGCCCCACCACGCCTTTTTGAGGAGGGGCGTGCCGGCTGTGGAACGCGGAGCCGAATCCGTGAGGTTCAGCCTCCCCAGAGCTTCCGACTCGACCTGTTCGTCGTTGTTGGACGCCAAGGCCTCGGAGGCGGCCCTGAAGGCGGACCCGCAGGGCTTCGAAGCCAACTGCGCCCTTTTGTGCCTGATGCTGCGACGGGAGTACGGAAGGAAGGCCTTCGGAGAGGCATCGTCGTGCCAGGCCACAAGCCTGCACGAGGAGATGGGCTTTGGAACGCCCGCGGATTTAGACGCCACATTCGCCAGGTTCAGGGACAATCTACTGCGCGACATTGAGGTCGGGGCGACCCCGGACGAATATCTGTCGTCTGGCCGATAGATAGGGTGGAGGTTCAGAATGATAAATTTGCTCGTTTGGCTCGTTTACGGACTCGTGGTCGGGATGATCTCCAAGGCGATCTACCGATACAAGGACTCGCCCAGCGGTCTCCTTTCCACCCTTGTTCTCGGAGTTGTCGGAAGCTTCGTCGGCGGGTTCGTGAGTTACCTGCTCGGCTCCGGGGGGCCCTTCCAGCCTTCGGGCGTCGTCCTCGGCGTCCTCGGTGGAGTGATCGCCAGCTTCCTGTACAGGAAGCTCGTCGTGGAGAAGCAGAGGCGCGAGGCGCTGAAGTGACCTTCTTCATAGACGACCACACGCTCGCGAACTTCCGCAAGAGATATTCGAAGGTTCATCCTCTGGTTTTCCAGCGCAGCCTGGACAAGGCCTCCTCGACCCTGGAGCTGTTCGAGATACTCCAGACGGTCCCGGCCAGTCCGCCTTTCTCCTGGGACGCATCGAAGAGGGCGTGGAGCCGCGACGACGACATCATCGCTTCGGATGCGGTGAAGGCGATCCTCAAGAAGAAAAAGTGACTGATCTGTATTTTTGCGGCCTCTGGGTCTACAATAATCTCTGATCCCAGAGGAGGCACCATGACTGTCGAGTCCATAGAAACTCGTTGGATGCGCAGCGCCGACATGCAGGAAGTCTTGCGCATAATGGACGATACCGACGAGGGGGGCGACGAGAGGGGCCTCAACTCGCTGCTTCGGAAGTCTTCGGTGATGTGCGTGGTTGCCGAAATAGACGGGTCCATAGTCGGATTCGCGATCTACGACGTCGCGAGGGTTTCCAAACTCAAACTCCTGTCGCTCGCCGTGGAGCAGAACGCCCAGCGCAAGGGTGTCGGCAGGCGCCTTGCGGAGCTGGTCTTGTCGAAGCTCAACAAGAAGCGGAACAAGGTCGAGGCCGTCGTGTCCGAATACAACCTCCCAGCACAGCTCTTCTTGAGGAGCATGGGCTTCAGGGCGGTTTCCATGTCCCCCGCCGGGTCGGGCTCGTGCGACTATAAGTTCACGTACAAGTTGCCGGAAATGGTCGGCGACGAGGCCTGATTTTTCGGCAGCTCGCTCTTCTAGTGGGCATGAAGACAGTCTGGTTCACTGCCGATACGCACTTTGGTCACAAGAGGATACCCCTTTACGCCAGGCGAACATTCTGCCTCGACGACGAGGAGAAGGCGAGGCTGGACGGGTCGTCCACCCTCAACCGGCCCAACTGGTCTCCGAGCTGGGCGTCCGTGGCGCGGATGGACGACCATCTTTTCGAGCAGATCAACCTACATGTTGCGCCGGACGACATCCTCTGGCATCTCGGCGACTTCTGTTGGTCTAAGAGGTCGGAGGCCGCCGCCGCCGCCCGCAGGTACAGGGAGAGGATAAACTGCAGGAACGTCTTCCTGGTGATGGGCAACCACGACTCCGAAGAGGTCGCATCCGTCTTCGACAAGCACTGCATAGGCTACTAGATAAAGGTGGGCAAGGCGAACATAGTTCTGAGCCACTACGCCCACTGCTTCTGGAACAGGTCCCACTATGGTTCGTGGATGCTCTACGGCCACGCCCACGGAAGCGCCGAGGATTGGCTCGACGCACACATGCCCGGACGGCTCAGCATGGACGTGGGGGTCGACAACATCGCCCGCCTGACCGGCTCGTACAGGCCCATATCCTCCGAAGAGATAGGATCGATCTTTTCTTCGAGGAAGGGGTGTCAGGTGGACGGGCACAAGCCGAAGCCCCAAGCTTTGCACGGACAGAATACGGGCTATAATCCCTTTCGATGCCAGACGCACGAGAACAACGCGAGCCCCTAGTTAGGGTCGAGGACCACATCGGACTCGTTCGGGCCGTCGTGTACAAGTACTTTAGGAAGGGCAAGATCGAGGATTCCGACCTTTATTCGGTAGGCTGCCTCGCCCTCGTCGACGCGGCCAGGACGTTCGACCCTTCCAAGTCCAAGTTCTGCACTTGGGCGACCAGGCTCGTCAACCAGAGGGTCCTCGACGAGATTCGGAGGGCCCGCAAGGGCATGGAGCAGTCGAGCCCCGAGTCGTTGGAATCCATGCCCGCCGCCGACCGGGGCGACCCCGTCCACCTGGTTCATTTCATGGTCGACGGCTCCGACTCCGATTCGGATTCGGAGTCCGAGTCCAAGAGCGTCCTAAGGAAGTACTACTTGGAGGAGAAGTCCCTGTCGGAGATCGGACGAGAGTTCGGAATCACCAAGGAGGGAGTCCGAAAGAGGCTCAAGTCCGCACTTTCGGTGGTTCGTAGCAAAAACCGCAATCTGTTGGAGAACGCGCTTTGAAGACCTTCGCCATCGCCCTGGTCGTTTCGCTCGCCCCGCTCGCCCTTTTCGGCGCCGACAGGGTGGGACTCGTCGACAACGCCCCGCAGACGGAACTGAAGGACTTCCTTGAGTCGGCCGCGGGGGCGTTCAACTCGGAGAACATCGACGCGTACGAGATGTGCTTCAGCCAGTCGAGGCGGAAGGACATGCGCCGCAAAATCGCCGTCCTGTTCGCGTCTGAGCAGTGCTCCATGGAGCTCATCGAGGCGCACACGGTCGACATCAACGAGGACGGGGCCGAGGCCGCCGTGCGCTACAAGATCGGAAACTCCCGCGGCTCTTCGGAGGTCGTCTCCATCGTGAAGCTCGTCAGGGAGTCCGGCCGGTGGGCGATCGACGGCGAGACCCGCGTGTCCGGCAAGCAGTCCGTCTGCTCCGCCCAGCCCTCGTCGCAAACACAGCCGGCCGGCAACGGGTGGAACCCGTACAAGCCAGAGAAGGACAAGGTGTCGTCCGGTCTTCAGCACTTGGTCGGCGATATCGGAGTCCGCCCGGGCATGGGTTGTTCTGGCGGGAGGTGCCCGGTCGGTCCTTGTCAAAACGGGAGGTGCGGACTATGAGGACTCTTTTTGTTTCCCTGCTGCTCTGCTCCGCGGCCTTGGCCGACGAGCGGGACGAGATGCGCCAGATTCTTGAGGCGAACTTCGCGGCGTGCAGCGCGGAGGACGTCAAGGCGCTCATGGACACCTGCTCCGTGGACATGCCCGACCGCGAGGGGTTCCGCAGGGAGTCGGAGATGCTGTTCCGCGAGAAGGACGTCCACTACAGCATGGAGGAGTTCGAGGTCACGCTCGTCGACGGCGACTACGCAGAGGCCCGGGTCGTGCAGGCAACCTACGCGAAAGACCGAGGGTCCGACACCGACCGACGGGCGATGTTCCGAAACGGAACGACGCTCCTGCCGCGGGACGAGTGCGTCGAGTACAAGGTGGCGTTCAAGCTGGATGGGAGGGAGTGGAAGTGTTACATGACGATATCCGACCCCGTCCCCTACAGGAAGCGTGAGCGGGCCGCGAGATGACGACCTTCTCGAATTCGCTACCGCCCGTCCTCCACCTCTCCGTACCGACGCGGAACTCCGCATTGCAGTAGGACTTGATCCGGGCCACGTCGGGCATTTTGGACACTTCGCTCTCCAGGGCGTCCCTGATCCACTGGAACGAGCCGTCCTTGTACTCCACGAGGATGTTGCACCGTCTTTCCATGGTGCCCTTTTACCTGCGGCGGCGGTTTTTTGCAAGACCTTCGCTGGGCCACATATATAGGTTCATGCAATCCCGAGGGTTCGTGTTCCCAGTGATAATGTGTCTTCTGACGGTGGCCACGGTCGTGGGCTATTCCCGAATTGTCGACCTTCGTCGTTTGGGGCAAGAGTACAACTTCGTGGTCAGGACCGACAGCGAAGGGGTTTCTGAAATACGAGCCCACCTCGCCGACAACGACTTTTGTCGAGTCGAGGAGGTGGAGATATCCGAGGGCCTGTACAGGATCACCTTCAGGTGCCCGGCCGACAAGGTCGGAGCCATGTGGTCTGTCATAAACAGGATCGTAGAGAATAGGGAGGGCAAGTGAACTACGGCACTCTCGTTATTGTCGACGGCGTCTACCAGCCGCCCCAGAGCAGCCCGGAGGGACGCCGAGGGTTCGCGAGGCTGGAACGCGGCAACGACGGCGCTCTACGACCGCCCGTGCTGATGTCCAAGCCCGGGTCCACGACTTTCGTTGTCGACCTCTTCTACAACGAACGGGCGTACCTCTACGGCGGGTGGAAGAACCCGACCTTCGCGGGCCTGAACACGGACTACAGCAGGTCTGTCAGGAGGCTTGCCCCTGGCGGCAATCCGCTCGCCGCGGCCAAGAGAGTCGTCTCGGAGTACGCCGGATGCGACGAGGCCCACAAGGTGAGGGGCAGGGCGATAGCGCTGTCTAGGATTCGCAAGACCATCTCGGGGGAGGTGTTCCGCTTCCCGCTGGAGGCACCGCGCATTACATCCGACGGAGGCAACGCTACGGCCTCTGTCTCGGTCTCAGAGAACACGACCGCGGTCACCATCGTCAAAGCAACCGCTTCTGCTTCCAACACTCGATTGGCCTACTCTATTGCCGACGGCCTCGACAGCGCACTCTTCTCAATCAATACGAGCAATGGCTCCCTGCGGTTTGCCTCGCCCCCCGACTACGAAAATCCCCTCGATTATAACGGCGACAACGTCTACGAGGTCACCGTCATCGTCGCAATCAAAGGCGGACTCTCCACTTCCCAGAAAATTCGCGTCACCGTCACGAATGTCAACGAGGTCGGGGCAGTTCCCGATCTCTCAAACAACCCGCTTGGCGCGGCTCGCACGGTTGGAGTCGAAACCATAGAGCCGATCGGCGACAAGGAGATCGCATCCAAGGAGGCGCCGTGAACTTCAGGCAGTTCCTGGAGCAGGCTTCGACCAAGCCTTGGGTCGCAAAGAAGCAGGACGTCATCGACCTCTGGAGGAAGGTGCGCCCAGACGTGCCCCTCAACCCGACGCCGGTGCCCTACCACCACAAGGGCAACCGCTTCGACCAGGACGGCGTGAGGGTCACCGGCTCTTCTCAATGGATCAACACGGTCCTCGGAAGGCTCAAGCCCCTCCTCGTCTACAACGACCATCCGCACCTCGACCTCGACGTGAAGTACAGGCAGGTCATGAGGCGCGACCTCACCGACAAGCCGTCGTTCGCTTGCTACATCAACGTGCTTCAGAAGAAAACCGGCAAGTAGAATGCGGTCGAAACAATTGAAGGTTGGAAATAACGGCGTCTTTTTCGTCTCTGCACCCTGGTACATAAGGGTGCAGGGATGCGGAGAGGGGCAAGGACGCCCCACTTTTTTCGGAGACAAAATGGCTGCCTCTTCTGTGACGGGAACGGGCCCGGGCGAGTCGCACGGGTTGCAGAAGCCGGAGCTCCACTCTGGTTGCGGATGCTGCGGCCCGAAGAACTCCAATGCCGCTCCCAAGCGCAAGAGAACCTCCTGCTTCAAGCGGCACTCCGCGTCGTCTCCCGCCGTCAACTACCCACGGCTGAAGCCGTGGGCTTGTCATTCCAATTCTAGGCAACCTTTGAACGGCTGTCTAGCGTACGACTATAGGCTGATTGATGCAGCCCCTTGATCCTTATATTCTTGGCGGCGTTGTGGTCTGCGTGGTCCTCGTGTCCGCACGCCTTACATACGAATTCTTCTTGGTTCTTCCTGTTCGCCTTCTCGCAATGTCCGCACTTGTTGCATGTCCTGCTCGTGTCCCGCGGATCGACGAGAACCACCGGGACTCCTGCCAACAGCGCCTTGTAGGTCACGAACATCCTCAACTGGTAGAACGACCAACTGTACCGCTCCGATCTCTGCTTCTTCCGTACCGTTGTCCTGCTGTTGATGCCCGTCAAGTCCTCCAGGGCTATCGAACAACAGGTGTCTTTGGCTTTCTTCACAATGTACTTGCTGATGCAGTGGTTGACGTCGCCCCTGAACCTGCTTTCCCTACCGCTTATCTTCTTGAGTCTTCGTTTGGCGCTCTTCGTATCGGCGCTTTGTAGGCCGGAACGAAGAGCATGAAGCCTCTTCCTGACCTTCTCCACCTTCTCGTTGCTGAATATCTTGCCCGTGGAGTCCACCGCTATGTTCTTGACCCCGAGGTCGACGCCGAGGCAGTCGTCGGGGCTGATCGGCGTGTCCTCCGGCATGTCGCAGGTGGCGTACAGGTAGAACTCTCCTTTCTTGTAGACGAGGTCAACTTGCCCCTTCACTCTTTCGGCTCTTCCCTTGAAGTAGTCCCTGATCTGTATGTTGAACGACCTTCTGCCCTCGATGGTGGTCAGGGAAACCTGCGGGTACTGGAGGCCCAACCCCTTGAAGGAAAGAATCCTCTGGTCGTAGGTTATGCTGCCGTGCTTGAGGAATTTGGGTTTCTTCTTCTTGTTGATCTTGTAGGCCTCGCAGGTCTTGGCTATGGCACGTATTACCAGTTGGGCGGAGAGGTTGTATTTCTGCTTGATAGTGTGGTACACTTCCTTCTGGACATTAAACTTGCTGGCGGACTTGTTCTTGAAACAGGTCTCGGCAATCTCGTCGCAGGCTCGGTTGAAACTCTCCATGGTCTTCAGCAAGATCTTCTTGCCGACCTCATCCGATATCAATTTGAACTTCGCTATGGTCTTCACGCACTCATATAGTGTTCTTCATTGTTTTTTCTTCAATGGATTTGTGGATTTTCATGCCCGCATTCCTCCCACCCCTGCGCTCGTTCCGCTGCCGCTCCACTCTCTGAAGGGGCGGGCTTCCTGCGGGACGCCCGCTAAAGCAGGCTATGTCGTGAAGTACTCTTCCGGCTCTGGGGCCGTCAGTTCCGGCTCTTGCATGTAAGGCAGGATTCCGCTAGCCTACCCGCCAAGGAATGGACACCGTTTCGACCAAAACCCGCTCCAGGATAATGGCCTCGATCAGGTCGACGGGAAACGCAACCACGGAGGTTCCGCTGGCCGCCGCCATGAGGAGGCTGGGGCTGACGGGCTGGCGTCGCCACGCGACCATAAGGACGCCCTCCGGGAGAGTCCGGCCCGATTTCGTGTTCCGCAGGGAGAGGCTCGCCGTTTTCGTGAGCGGGTGCTTCTGGCACTACTGCCCCCGCCACTGCTCCTTGCCGAAGTCCAACATGGACTTCTGGAGTGCAAAACTGGAGGGCAACAGGGCGAGGGACAGGAGGAACGGACGAGAGCTGAAGTCCATGGGGTGGAGGGTTCTGGTGATATGGGAGCACTCGGTCAAAAGAGACCCCATTAGATGTGCCGAGTCCGTGGTCGAGCGTCTGGCGTGGCCCTGATTGGCCAGAAATCCCAGCTTTGCGCCCGCCCGTTCCGCCGCTATAATCCCCGCATGAGAACTTTACTGCTGGTTTTGATTCTTGCTTCCCCCGGCCTGTGCCTCGGCTCCGACCTGGAGGCGAGGGTCTTCGTCGGCATCAACTCCATACGCTCCTCCCACGGCCTTGCCGTACTGGCCCACGAGCCACGCCTGGAGGAGGCGGCGAGGTCGCAGTGCCTCTGGATGGCTTCCGTGGGCAGGATGGACCACATGCGGGAGCCTGCTCGGCCCTTCGAAGAGTTCCTCGTCTGCGACCACCACCCCTCGAACAGGGTCGTGAAGTCGGGTTACTTCGCGTTCGAGGAGCTTTTCCGCGTCGATAGGAACCCCACCGGGGCGGCCGTGTTCCCCCTCCCTGCGGCGAACGAGAAGGTCGGCGAGATCATAGCCAAGGGCTGGGGCGGCGACGGGGCGTACGACGTCGGCCGCGTCCTGGAAGGATGGATGAAAAGCCCGAGTCACAGGGAGCAGATCACGAGGGCGTCCTTCAGGGAGATGGGCGTGGCGGTTTGCTCGCCCCGTTCCGGCGAGACATACTGGTGCGTAGTTTTCGCTTACAGATAGGAGTTTTCGAACATGTCCAGTTTCAACATCGACGACAGGGTTGAACTCAAGATGGACTTCGACCTCGCGGTTCGCCTCGGGGAGTTCATCGTCAAGTACGGAACGGCCGACAAGCAGATATACGCCCTCGGCATGAGGCTCGTCGCCATCGAGGGGAAGCCGTCCATGCCGACCCCCGCCAGAGGCGGCTGGAGGCCCACGATGGCCACCTCCCCGGGCTTCGGGGAGGGCGTCGAATGATACGAACCAGGGCCAACTACTGGAGCTGCTCCCGGTTCGCCGACTGGGTCCGCGGAGAGAAGAAGCCCGGGGCCCTTGAGTGGAAGGAATGGGACGAGTGGCGAAAGGCCGTCTCCTCCAGGAGGCCCGTCCGCTACTTCTTGGCGGAGGAGGTTCTTGACAAGATTCAGAACCTCGTCATGTTGCCTCGGGATCTGGCTGATTCTTTCTTCGCGTGGTGGCACAACAGGTTCGTCGCCAAGACCCACTTCCTCAAGACGGGCCTGGAGCCGGGCAGGTTCCACGAGCTCGACGACAGGATCATGTACGGCCTGTTCAACGAGCTCAAGGAGTTCGTCGAGGTCGAACTCGCCCATATGCAGGCGTGGGGCGAGGGCAAGAAGTACAGGTTCAGGAAGGGTCGGTGTGCCGAGGCGGGCGTGGACTACCTGAATTGGGCCTCCTCCCTCACCCACGGCCAGGACGGATTGGTGTCGAAGAAGGACCCCAAGTACGGCAAGCCCACGCCGCAGGCGGAGGCGTCGTCGAAGATGCTGGAGATATACAGGTGGTGGACGGAGGCGAGGCCGAACCGCCCCGACCCGTCCGACGCGAGCGGCTGGAGCGAGGTCTGGGAGTCCGAAGACGAGAAGGCGAAGCGTTCCGCCTCCAAGAGGATGTACAAGATCGAGAAGGAGTACGACAAGGAGGACGAGAGGATGCTCGTCTCCCTCATGAGGATAAGGAAACACCTCTGGACTTGAGCCCGCGCCGCGCGCTAGAATCACGGCAAGGGAGTGCCGCATGCTTGACGATCTGGAGGGGCTGGTAGAGGCCGGTTACATATCGAGGAGGAAGCACCCCAGCCTCGACCTCCACATCCTCAACTACACCCCGAGGACGCAGTACGAGGGCCTGTGGAACGACACCACGGAGCAGTGCCGCGGGCTCATCGTGGACGGGTCGGGCGGGGTCGTCTCCAGGTGCTTCAGGAAGTTCTTCAACTACGAGCAGGTCAGGGACGAGGTCGCCCTGCGGCTGGATGCCGGGGTCGGGTTCAAGGCCTACGACAAGCTCGACGGTTCCCTCGGCATATCCTACTGGCACGGCGACCGGCCGAGGATAGCCACGCGGGGCAGTTTCACGAGCGAGCAGGCCACCAGGGCCAACGCCATGCTCGACCGCGATTATCCGCGGGTGAGGCTCGACCCGAGCCTCACCTACCTGTTCGAGATCATATACCCCGAGAACAGGATATGCGTCGACTACGGCGCCGACGAGAGGCTCGTCCTGCTCGGCGCGATCCACACCGAGTCGGGCGAGGAGGTCGATCCGAGCGGCGTGCCGTTCCCGAGGCCGGCACACGCCGACGTCGGCTCCGACTTCGGCTCCATGGCGTCCATGAACCTCTCGAACAGGGAGGGATACGTTATCCGCTTCGACGACGCCTTCAGGTTCAAGGTCAAGTTCGAGGACTATGTCACCCTCCACAGCGCGATATTCTCCCTTTCCACGCGGACGATATGGGACGCCCTGCGCGATGGGCGGGACATCCCCCTCGACCTCATGCCCGACGAGGTGTACGAGTGGGCCAGGGCCGTGGAGAGGGGCATCAGGCGTGACTACGCCGCCATCGAATCCAGGGCGATGGAGATATTCGAGGCCATACGCCACCTCGACAGGAAGGAATTCGCCGCCTCCGCACTAGAGTACAGGTGTTCCACGGTCCTCTTCAGGATGCTCGACGGCAGGCCCTACGCGGACCAGATATGGAAGATGGTGGAGCCCGAGTACAGGACGCCGAGGCATGAGGAAGTACACGAAGATTCTTAAGGAGGCCTTGGCGGGCGTCGAGTGCGACGTCTGTGGAGCCGACTGCATGTCGGAGTGCTCCATGGGCGACCCGGCCATGGCGGAGTACGCCACCCTGGAGGGTACGTGGGGGTATTGCAGCAAAAAAGATGGGGAGAGGTACAGTTGCGACATGTGCGAGGCGTGCTTCGAGAGGGTCTCGGCCTACATCGATTTCCTGAAGGGGTCTCGAAAGTCCTCCTGAGGAGCGCGGAGGCCAGCCTCGCCCTCGCGGAGAGCCGGGGAGTCTGGCTACGCTGCCGCCACTTCACCTTCCTCTACAGGGGTCAGAGGCTCGTCTCCGTGGGGCTAAACAGCCACAAGACGCACCCCAAGAGCCTCCGCTACGGCTACAGGAGCAAGAGGGCGTCCTCCGGGGGCTGGACGGTCGGTACCCACAGCGAGCTCAGCGCCGTCCTCCACATGGACAGGGACGAGTGCCGGGGCCTGACGCTGGTCAACACGAGGGTCAACCGCAGGGGGCTTCTGGACTACAGCAGGCCCTGCGACGGCTGCATCGACCTGATCCGCAGCCTCGGCTTCCGCGAGGTCTACCACACCTCGCGTGACGGCTCGTTCGTGCGGATGGAATTCTGATCTCGTAGCTATCTTACTGCATGCTTACCATGCAGAAGACCGACTGGCTGCGCAGGGTCACGGTGCCGATCGCTCCGGTGCCCGCCCCCCAGCTCCCGTTCACGCCCGCCCCGCCCCCGCAGACGCTCGAGGACTTCCCGAACGGCCCGGGGACGATACTGTCCAAGATGCTGAGCAAGATCGGCATCCACTCCACGCCGAACTGCTCATGCCGGCGCCGCGCCATGGAGATGAACACCCGCGGGCCCGACTGGTGCGCGGAGAACATCGACATGATCGTCGGCTGGCTTCGCGAGGAGTCGGAGCGCAGGAAGCTGCCCTTCGTGGACTTCGCCGGGAAGCTCCTCATCCAGAGAGCCGTCAAGATGTCGAGGAAGGCATTGAAGGCTCTTGACGCCTTGAAGAAATGATTACAAGTATTTTACTATGAAGTCGCTACATATGCCTTCGCATTTTAGCGACACGCCGTCTTTTTCCCACTTCTCGGGCATGACGGCGATGCTCTTCGAGCACAGCCTCACTCCTGGGTACGACCATATATGACCCTTGCTCGTTATGGTGTGGTCGTCACGGTCGTGCCAGAAGTAGTTCAGGTCTGACCCAAGCACGGCCTCAAGAGCTCCGACATCCTTGCAGTGAACCCAGATCTTTGATTTGCGACTTTCCAGCCAGTCTAGACTAGTTTCATACTGTGCCAGGTCGTGGCCAAGGAACAGTGCCCCGGATTTCTCGCGCAAATCTAGCTCCACCTCGAATCCAGATCGGATGCAGAGGTCTATTTGGTCGGGATGGTTTTCTCTTTCTACCGCGGCACCGTTTAGGTTGCCCCTGTGTGCTATCAGTATCATTCGGCCTTCCCTGGGTACTTGTCGCCCCTTACGCATGGTACTTTGACCACCACGTTGATCGAGTCGTCGATCGCAAAGAAGTCGGTGGCCTCGCCCGGTTCCATGACCACTATTTCGCCCTGTCCATATTCTACGCCGTTCATCCTGACCCTGCCGCTCACCACGAGCGTCAATTCCGTCGCCACGAGGTGGTGGTGTTCGTCCTCCCTGTCGCCAGCTTTGTAGCGCTTCAGGGCGACTTCGCACCCGTTCGTGGGGAAAGCCGTGGGCGCGAAGTCGCCGACGAACCAACCCCTGAACATGTCTGATTCTTTGTATGACTTCATGGGAATAGAAGAGAAAAGCAACAAATTTTTCCTTTGATGTTCGCTGTCCTCCCGCAGGGACGATACATATTCTACGAGAACAGTTCAGACAGGAGGGATTCATGAGGAAGCCTACGGAGATAGGGCTGGTTTGTTTCGATTTGGACGGCGTTCTGGTGCGCTCGAAGGAGACGCATTTCGAGGCCCTCAACTTGGCCTTGGCGGAGCTTGGCGAGCATTTCGTGATAGGATACGACGAGCACGTCAAGAAGTACGACGGCCTGCCCACTAGGCAGAAGCTCGAGACCCTGCACGCCGAGAAGGGCCTGCCCAAGGATCAGTTCGAGAGAGTATGGCTTCGGAAGCAGGAACTGACCTCCTCGGTCATATCCAAGCACGTCAAGCCAAACGATGAATTGATCGCCCTGTTTCGCGGGCTAAAGGATAGGGGCTCCAAGATATACGTCTGCTCTAACGCCATCAGGCAGACCACCAAGATGTACCTCATGCGTCTCGGGCTGATGGAGTGGGTGGACGACTACATCACGAACGAGGATGTCAGGGCATCCAAGCCGAACCCCGAGATGTACATGAGGGCCATGGTTCGGGCCGGCAAGTCCCCTCGGGAGACGCTGGTGGTCGAGGACTCTAGTGTGGGGATCGAGGCAGCCCAGGCTTCCGGCGCGAATGTCATGGTTGTCCGTTCGCCCGAAGACGTCAGTGTGCAGTCGGTCATGGAAGAGATAGAGAGATTAAGAAGGATGGCCCCCGTTCCGTGCAAGGGTGGCAAGATGAACATACTCATCCCGATGGCGGGTGCCGGTAGCAGATTCGTCAACGCCGGCTACACATTTCCGAAACCTCTGATCGAGGTCGAGGGCAGGCCCATGATTCAGGTCGTGGTAGAGAACCTATGCATAGATGCGAAGTACACATATGTAGTTCAAAAAGAACACTACGAAAGGTATAACCTTAAGTACATGTTGAACTTTATCACGCCTGGTTGCAACATAGTCCAGACGGAGGGCGTGACCGATGGGGCCGCCTGCACCACTCTACTGGCCAAGGAATACATAGACTCCGACAACCCCCTGCTCATAGCAAACTCTGACCAGTACATTGAATGGGACAGCTCGAACTTTATGTACGCCATGAAGGCCGGACGGTGCGACGGAGGCATTCTGACTTTCAAGAGCGTACACCCCAAGTGGTCGTATGTCAGGACGGATGACGAGGGCTTCGTAGTCGAGCTGAAGGAGAAGCAGGTCATATCTGACATGGCCACCGTCGGCATCTACTACTGGTCGTCGGGCAGAGAATACGTTCGCTGTGCCGAAAAGATGATATCGGAGAACAAGAGGGTCAACGGCGAGTTCTATGTGGCTCCGGTCTACAGCGAGGCCATAGCAGACGGCAGGAAGATAAAGACCTACGGCGTGGATCGCATGTGGGGCATCGGTACGCCGGAGGACTTGGAGATATTCTTGAGGAGATGATGCCTAGAAACCATGAATTTCACGCTTCTGATACAGGGACGGATCGATGCGGAGTGCCTTCTGCGCAATGTTGAGAACTTCAAGAGTTCTCCTGTTGTCGTATCCACATGGGAGGGCCAGAATCTTCCTGCACTGTACGGTTCAGTCATTGTGGTGAAGAACAAGATGCCTGATTTCCACGGAATACAGAACTTCATGCTCCAGCTGATAAGCACCTTGGAAGGACTCAAGACAGTGGAAACCGAATATGTGATCAAGGTCAGAGGCGACGAATTTTTTAACTACACAAAACTCATGAAGAAGGTGGAAAGCAAAAGAGATGTTATTTTTTCCATCCCTGTATTCTTCAGGAGTTTTGATTTTTGGCCTTACCACATAAGTGACCACATGATGGCAGGCAGGACAGACTACATGCGGTCTATGTTCTCTGTTGCTAAATTGAAGTACGAGACGACATTGAGCCACGACGATTGCAAGGAGTGGGGACTGACTAAAGCCCACATGGCCAACATGGGATTTGAAAAATTTGAAGACTATGAGTTGGGCAAGGCCGAAATGAAAAGGCTGTTTGACATTGCAGACTTGAACGAGCTGAAAGACTACAGAATAACCATAAATTCACACGGAAGTAAGTTCTACAACAATTTTGTTCCTAGTCATTGGGGAAGCATAGAAGATATCAAAAGTCTCTGAATTGAGTTGCGAAGGAGTCGCTATGAAGAAGGGTCTGATTTGCATAATAGGGGAGCCGTTCAGGCTCGGTGGGCAGGGCACCAGGATCAGGGATGTGGACGAGGCCTACGAACCCCAGAAATCCGCCTCTATGTCGGTGGTGGATTTTGCCGACCACGTCAAAGCAGCCTACGGTGTGGACTGCGACATAGTCGTCAGTTCCTACTCTACGCGTTGGGAGTCCGACATCAAGCAATGGTACGGCCATGGGCTCATAGGATCGACCTTTAGAGAAAGTCTGGTGGGTCTTGAAAGGCTGGTGTCCGAGGCGAAAAAGATTGTCGACTTTTCTGCCTACGACTTCGTTCTGGTGTTGAGAATTGATCTTTTCCTAAAGCCTTTTTTCAAGGCCGTTTTTAGTCCGCATTGGGACAGGATTATGTACCCATCGGTCTGCTGGTTGGGCGGGCACGAGGTCTGGGGCCAGCCGAGAGCTTCGGACATGATGGTGCACGTGCCCAAGAGGCTCGTCTCGGCTCCCTTCCACATGTCGCACGAGGCCTGCTTCCATTACGCGAAGGAGGGTTTCGGGTCAGATTTTGGGTTCATGTTGGATACTTTCCACGACTCCGATTCCGCCAAGGACTACAACCCCCTGTACAGGATCGTAGGCCGCCCTGCCTCAGAAAGATGGCATAGCATCGGTTACAAGACGGATGCCAGATTTGTGCCCGTCGGTTCGGAGTTGAGGAGTTTTCCCGACTGGAGTCCGAGGTCTATGCTCCGTGCAGACAAGAGAGACGCCAGTGTCGAAGGCCTTTGGGAGTGGTGGCACAAAAATCCCGGACAGTCTTTTTTTCAGTTCATAGACCTAATCGGTTTTTCCCGCCATGATGTTTTTGGAAATAGAGTTGAGCATTACGACAACCCAGATCAGAGATATTGGTCTCTGGAGGGCGACGAGATGGTGATATTCCACGAGAGCCGCACGGTTTCGTCGAGGCTCAAGAAGGTGTCCGAGGACGCATACCGTGGCCCGTACGAGTTCAACAGGGACATCGAATTCATGATAAAGAAGACCAATCCCCAGGCTTGGAACTAGGTCGGCTCCGCCCTCCACGCCTCTATCCGTTCGAGAGCCTCCTTCTTGGCGGAGTGGTACCATTCGGTAACCTGGGCGAAGTACCCGGGGCTGTACATCTTGGCGGCACCGTAGCTTCTGAAGTGGTCGATGTTCTCGTCAAGCGTCCTGCACTGGTTGCCCTCCGGGCCGACGAGGTGCGGCTTGATGTTCTTCTCCCTGAGGATGTAGTTGCCGAGTATCTCCGTGTCGGGCCAGTTGGGCTTGTTGGGGTCGGGCTTGTAGTCGACGATACCGTACCGGTTGCAGAGCCTGCGCAGGCTCCATCCGAAGCCGATCTTGTCCATGGTCGGCATGTGGTACATGCTCGCCGTATGGCTGATCATCCCCTTCCAGTCCTCGTGTGCCCTTGGACTTAGCTCGTAGCCGACCGCCGGGCTTTTGGTCTTGCACAGGTCGATGAATTCCCTAAGGAGCGTCCTCTTTCGGAGGAAGCAGTCGGCGTGCGTCGCGAACAGGTATTCCGTCCTGCATAGGCTGAACGCCATGTCCATAGCCATGGCCGGGTAGTCGCTCGGGTGCCTTACGCCGTTGAGCCTGATGGTGTGAACTTCTATGTCGTCCGCCCGCAGGGCCTCGATTTGCTCGATGTTGCCCCGTATGGAACCCGTGTCGATGATCACTATGAACGGCCTGACGGTCTGGAGCCGGAGCAGATCGATGCAGATCGGCAGGGTCTCCGGTGTGTTGATGCAGGGGATGACCGCTGTTACCTCGTACTCCCACGGCTTCTTGTCGCACCACCCCTGCCACGGGTTCCTTTCGGTTCTGACTCCGTAGAGCGGAGTGACCTCGTAGGGCCCTATGTCGACCTCCTGGTATCTGTCCTCGCTGTCGAGCCAGATGTACCGCCTTCCGTCTTCCACCTTCTTGTTCTGGCTTTCGTCCCATCGCTTCTGCGATATGATCATGGCAAACTCCGTTTTGGTGCCGTTTATCTAGTAGTTTTGTTTTGTTGATGGGTTGATAGTTTTTCCAAAGATGCGACTCCGTTCGATTTCCATTGGGGCTCAAGTTTGTAGAACTATCCGAGGAGAGACAATGAATCGGGGCATGCATACATAACCTCATGAAAAAGGTTAAGTTTGTCACCGGAATGAGCTGCTTCGGGGGTTCGACGATAGCCCTGATAGAGCACTGCAAGCTTTTGGAGGAGATAGGTTACGAGGCGGAGCTTTACGGGGACTGCGACTGGCACCTAGGCAGGTGTCGAAACTGCAGAAGCATGTCCGACTTGAGGATCGAGGAGGATGACACCTTGATCTTCCACTGCGTCGAGATGGCAGAGAGGCCGAAGTGCCACAAATGTCTCCTTTACCTCCATGAGCGCGACCTTTTCCCGTTGGGCGAAAAGGTGGTGTCTGGCTACGACGGATTCCTTTTTGTAAGCGAGTCCCAGATGAAATACCACGGCAGGGAAGGATCGGTAATCCCTAACCCGATGGGCTTGCTGGTGGACAAGTCGAAGCACCGCCCTCCTGGGCTCAACATAGCGGGCATAGTGGGAACCGTTCAGCCTAGGAAGCGGCAGCACGTCTCCATAACGAAGGCTCTGGAGGATGGTGCCGACAAGATCTTCCTCTACGGCGATAAGGAGGACTTCTACTTCGATACGCACATAGTGCCTCTCCTATCTGACAGGGTAGTATACAAGGGTTTTTACGAGCCCGAGAGACGCATGGAGATGTACAACGAGTTCGACAAGCTTTATCACTTCTCCTTGGACGAGAGCGCATCCCTTGTGGTGGGCGAGTGCAACATCCTTGGAAAGCCCGTGGTCAAGGGGGAAGAGGTTGTCGACTATGAGGTGGCCAAGAGGCACGAGGTCGCGGCAGCGTGGAGAAAGATTCTGGACGCGGAGGGAAAGGTCAGGAGGCTGGTGTGCGTGGTAACGCACGACAGGAAGGAGTTCGTAGACAAGTGGCTTCGGGCATGGAACAACGCCGACAAGTTCGGGGCCAAGGTCGCGGTGTTGCACGCCGTGGATGGCCCGGCCCCAGAAGAGTCCCAGAGAGCCAACATAATGAAGCACGGCCCTGACTACTACATCCCGTTCGACAATGACGAGACTAGGGATCTGAGGGCCTTGAGGCTGGTTGCCGAAAATAAGCTCGGGTTGCCAGAATTCGACAGCCTCTTTTGGTTCACCGACGACATGCTTCCCATGAGGCGGGGCTTCTTCAAGCCGTTCCTAAAGATAGAGAAGCCGGGGGTTGGCCTTGTGGCGCAATGCTACGAGCCAAGGTCGATCGAGGGCGCGGAGGGTCACATACGAACGGTTGCATATGCCGTCAAAAGCGAAGTCCTTTCCAGGCTGGAGTTCCCCGAGGTGGGTATCGAGCACGATCGGCCCTTCTTCTTTGAGCACGGCAGGAAAGGGGTGTACGAAAACCACATACTCAAACAGGTTTTGTCCATGGGGTTTGGGTTCGAACTCTGCCATTCCGAGCCCAACTCCGACGGCTACCAACACTGGACGAGCTTTTTGGATTGGATGTGGGATTGCCATCTCCTCGGGAATTGGACGCAGTACGAGCGGGTTTTCGAGAGACAGTTCAACCCGATACAGCCCTTCGAGGGCGTCGATACGAGGCGCGAGACCCTGCTGACTTACGAGCAGTGCGAGAAAATGACCCTGATCCCCGGAAAGGTGTGCGGGATAATACCAACCTCCACGGCTCCCCTGAAGAGTTTTATGCTGTCGGTGTTCTCTCTCTTCCTCCGTTCTGATCCAGATGTTTTAGACCACCTAATAGTCGCTATAAACGGTCCCGACGAGCGAACAGGAGATACTTCAAATCAGGATTTGAAGCAGAGTTTCATCGAGGATGTCCGCAACACCAAGTGGAGGAGATACGAACACGGCATGCCCATAACGCTCATAAGGACATGGAGCAGGATAGGCCACGCCCAGACTTTAGAGCAGTGCATACCCTGGGTTCACACCGAGTTTTATCTGGCTATGCACGACGACGTTCTGGTGCTCGATAGCGGGTGGTGCGACCGCACTTGCGACTTCAGGAACGACGAAAAGATGGTCTGCGTGTCGGCCGGGAGCCCGATCCACCAGAGGCTATGCGCCGTGGGCGACATACTTGGGCTTCCCCACTTCAACAGCGTGTTCACGCTCTGCTCGAAGCCCAAGATGAAGTCTATAAACGCTAACTGGATAGGCTATCATGTGCCTCTTAATTTTAGGGTAGACAACCTCTGGGACTACGACGACTTCATTGAGTATCATAGGCGTCACGATCTGCTGTGTGTGACCAACAAAATCGGGCCTCCGAACAAGGAATACAAGGTTCTGAGCATAGACATTGGCGGGTGCTTCCTGCACGACATGGTCAACAGAAACCTCAAAATGGGAGAATTCAGAGAGGGCCTGATCAAGCACTTCTCCAGTCTCAGCTGGGCTCAAGACAGAATCCAGCACTTCAACGAGGGTGATTTCGAGGAGGTCAGAACTCTCGAGAAAGAGATAATGAACGAGCCCGAGTTCGCGGAGATATACTCTAGGTACGTGGGGTTGGCGAAATGAAAAACCGTATCGTAGTTTTGAGGGACGGAGAATTCGAAACTAAGGACATAATGGGCGTGAGACACCACCTGTACAGCTTCAACGACAGGAGATGCTCGAATACGCTGCTTGCCAGGATGCACCACGAGGAGAACTTCAACAATGTCGAGGTGTTCAAGTTTGCCCTGTGGTGCAGGCGCAACGACATTCGGCTAGTCATGTACGGCTATCTCAATCAGTTGCCCCTTTTGGGCCTGTTCGCAGACGCGGTGATACTGCAGGACAAGGAGGATTGGTCAAAGTTCATCTACGACGGCCTGGCTACTCACTACAACGGCGAATCGAAGGTGTTCCACACTTTCGGGGTTTTCAACGGCCTGAATAATGCAGAAGCGTTCAACGCTTGCCTTGACATATCGCGCCACGGCGACATATCGGTCGACCAGTGGCCCCTTCTCTTGTCGCTGGCTGAGCGCGAGGTGTCTGACGAGGAGGTGGTTGCCAACTTTGCCCTCCCCGCGATATATGTCAGGGAGACCGCCCTTAACAAGTACCGATCCATGTGCGAAAGGGGATTGATTCCTAGGGACTTGATAATGTGCGAGGTCAAGGTCAGCACCAATTGCGGCGGAGGCCACCTGCTCTCCGTTTTTGAAGAGAAGACTCGAAACTACCCGCTGCCCGTCTGCACCGACATGGACTTTAGGCGCGGGCTGTGCGAGGCCAGCGGACAGGACTACATGTCTGTTCAGGTTCTGTCTTCGGTCATGAGCAACTGGATGTGGATAGCCTACGGCGGAGCATCGAACATACTTCCGTTCTTCCCGATCAAGATACTTTCGGTTTCCGACATATGCTGCAGGTACGACCTGACAAGGAAACTGTTCTTGGAGAGGTACGGCCATCTTGGTGAGGTTTTCCCCGAGTTCGAAACGCTGATATACTGCATGCCGGAGGAAAAGGACGGACCCTCCAGAACTGACGGACACAGGCCGCTCCCTAACTTGAGAGATCTGACGGTCGAACTTTCTAGGATGCCAAACGAGTTTGTGGTCGAGTCCTAGAGAAATCTCTTGGACATCTCCATCGCGATCCAAGACCCCTGGCCCTCATAAGCGTGGATCACTGCCTCCCTGACCTCTGCCCCCTTCGTGGGGTTCTGTATTCCGTTGGCCACGTCGTGGCTGATCTCCGCCAACAGGGTCTCCGAATCCACACGCTCTTTTTCGGCGAAGCACTCCGCCAGCCGGCAGTACCTGCCGACTGTCCTTCGGATTTGGTCTCTGTCCATGTTATTGAATACATGGGCCTGCTCTGCGCTCTTGAGGTGGTAGAACATCCGCAGGTGCCTCGACTCCACGGGGCCTATGTGAATTCCAGTGTAGTATAGGTACTGCTTGGATGCGACCATGTCCGCCGCCGTCTCCTGCTCGTTGTGCTTCGTGTTGGTTATGGACTCCCTATTGTTGCGCGCCGTAGTGAGCACCTCCCCCGCAGTTAGAATATTTCCCGCCCTAGACACTCGGCACCAGAGTTCGTAGTCCTGCGAATACCTGAAAGACGGATCATACCGAAGCCCCAGCGATCGACGCCACATGGCTGTAGAGTGCCTTATGTTGTTCCTGAAACATAGCGACCACTTCAGCATCTTGGGGTCTGAATGCGGGCAGTGGCAGTATTGTTCATAGTCCTCCTCGTCCACGACGCGGCAGCAACTGGTCGCCATCACCGCGGCGCTGTTCTCCTCCAAGAGGGACACCTGCGATTCGGTCTTGTTTATGTGGACGAAGTCGTCCACGTCTATGCGGGCTATGTAGTCCCCCCTCGCGAAGTCGAGACCCATGTTCAGCGAGTAGGTCAGTCCCTCCCTACCATAGTTCCTGATGGCTCTCACCCTCTCGTCCTCTTTGGCCACCCTCTCCATGAGTGACCATGTGTCGTCATCGGAGTGGTCGTCGATGAAGATCAACTCCAGTCCCTTGAGGCTCTGGCCCAGAACGCTCATGGCACATCTCTCTATCTCTCTGGATCCGTTTCTCACGGAACACAAGTAACTTACCTTGGGTTTTTCTTCCATTTCCATGGCTGTCAACTATATATGTCTGCTTGAATTTTATTGGAGGCTTGGGAATGAGCGGGGCTACGGTTCCTTCGTATAGGCTGGTAGTCGCTAGGTTCGGAGAGAATCTGGACTGGGTGGACGCTTTCGACAACTACACAATTTACAACAAGGGGAATGACGACCTCAAGGAAAGTCACAGAACCAATTCCTTGCGCCTGCCGAATGTGGGACGGGAAGCCCACTCATATATCCACCACATAATAGAGAACTACGACAGTCTGGAGGACATTCTAATTTTTTGTCAGGGAACTTACCTACCACACATAAGTTGCGACCCTCACGAGTTCCTCCAAAGAGCCCTTGATGTGGGAGATTTGGGCTTCAGCCACAGATTGGACAGGCGAGGTCACTTGGGAAGCAACGCTAGGGACTTCGTTCTTCACGATTACTGCGGTTGGCCCCTAAAGACCAAGAGGCCGTACAACCTCGGGGGTTGGTGGGAAAGCACGACCGGGGAGCCTTATGTGAGGAGCAGGAGTGTTTTCTGGAACTCCATATTTTCCGTGAGGAGGGAGTTCGTGCTCAAAAGGAGTCTGGAGAGCTACAGGAGGATACTTGAGACTCTGAATTGGAACGTAAATCCCATGGAGGGCCATTTCTGCGAGAGGTCTTGGTTCAACATACTTAACCTGCCATTGAACTACGAGATGGAGATCAACCACGATCCGCCTCCCCCACCCAGCTCCATAATCGACAAGGACTCCTCCTTCGACTTGGCGAGGTTGATAGAGAGGTGGGATTCACGCAAGGGTTCTAGGCCCAAGTCCAAGATCACGGTCAGGTTCCGTCCGGCCGCAGAGGATATTCCTGAATCTCCGATCGTGTCTAGGGAGGAGTTGCTCGGCGTTTTGGACTGTGTGCACGACCTCATGAGCAGAGACACGGAGACTGTCATGAAGTGTACTTCCGCATTGCGCCACAATATCGAGGGGTGGGCCAGGGCGAACTGCCCGGGCTACCCACTTGATAAGCCGTTCGTTTCGAAAGACGACCTTGAAGATAAGAGTGGGTGGTACGCCCCCTCGGTGGCCTTCGAGAGTATGGAGGTGGGCACCACGGGGTCCACGACCGGCTACTCGTTCAAGTACATGCGCTGGCACCCAGCCTTCAACAAGATCGAGTGGGACTACCACTACGACCTGGTGCTGGACGAGTTCGGGGTGCGCAACGACCCCCATGTGCTGTATTTCTTCTCTGAACACTACAGCGTTGATGGGGACGCCCCAATGGCATGTTTCGGCGGGCCCTCACCCCTCAACATGAACAACCACGGCTCCAAGAGGTCGCCGATTGTCCACTACGCAAATTTCGGCATGTACCAGAAGGACCCCGAGGGATTCTTCCGATTCCTGTTCGACTACGTCAAGGATCACCATATCGACGTCTTCTTCACCTCCCCACCGCAGGTCAGCAGCATGTGCAACTACATCAGGAAGATGGGGGTGGAACACCGCATCGGAGGCCTCCTCAGCAGCACGGGGGACAAGATACTGCCCGCCGACGCCCATTTCCTGTTCGTCAAGAACTCGTACTTCGACGACATCTGCGACCACATGAGGTGCTGGGACGGCGGGGCCACCTTCTACACATGCAAGCACAGGAACTACCACCTCATGGACAACTTGTGTTGGGTGGAGGAGATAGACGGAAGAATGGTGTGCACGGACTACTTCAACCTGGCCAGCCCCTTCGTGAGGTACTGGAACGGGGACTACTGCAAGATCGCCAAGGAGTACAGGAGGTGCGAGTGCGGCAAACTATACAGGGAGTTCGAGTTCGTGGAGAGCCGGCCCTTCTCGCTCAAGGGGGTGTGCATGAGGCAGATTAAGGATGGTCTGAAGGCCCTGGACATACCGGGGATCAAGGAGGTCAGGTGCTGCGCCAACCACCTCGACATCGTTTCCACCAAGCCCATCCCCCACGGGGACAGGCAGAGAATTGCCTCCCTGACCGACCGTTTCGCATTCAGGTTCGTGGTCGAGGAACACCACTCCTGAAGCCCCCGATCAGGCGGAAAAAAACCCTTCCGTTCCTATATACGGTTAACGCCGTGGGGGTTTGGAAAAACTGTTGCCTTGTAGCATCTAAAGCCGCGGCGTTTGATTGGGTCGACCTTCCGCGCCGGGGTTCTTTATTGCCATGAGACTTGGGGACAAATCATTCGACGATTCGGAGCTGGTTTTCAGCCTGAACAAGCCCCCGTGCGAATGTCAGGGAAGCCAAGAGTGTCCCAACACCGGGTGGGGCCCGTGCGAGAACACGGGCGACTCCTGCAAACAGACCCGCCAGGTGACAAACTGCGTCGACTGCCAGTGCGTGCCGGCCGACGAAGAGGAGGGTGTCACCTGGAAGTCCTGCGAGGACTGCGGGGGGTGGGTCAGGGAGCCGAACCCCGCGGCGCAAACCTCCGGAACCGCGGGCCTGATTGCCGCGCAGGACATCATCTTTCCTTTCTTGTGCGAATACTACGCCATATGCCCTCCCGGCTTTACTTGCTACGCGCAAGAGGGACTTTGTCTTGCGTCCTGCGGGTGCGAATTGTGCGGCTACTGCGACGACGGCGGGGGCGGGGGCGGGAGTTCGGGAAGTCAAAGTAGTAGTAGTAGTAGTAGTAGTAGTAGTAGTAGCTGCGACCCAGAAGGAAAGACCTACTCAGTAAGCGTAAATGGAAGTCAGTACAGCGTTTGCTGCCCCAAGGATAATCCGGAGTTGGTGTCCACCATCACCAGCGGGCCGTCCTGTCCAGGATCGTCTGTTTTGTCTGTCAAGGGAGACGGCAACATTACTTTCTGCTATTCATGCGGGCCGTCTGGCGGCGGGGGCGGGGGTGTAAGTTCTTCTTCTAGCCTCCTGTCTTCGAGCTCTTCCTCGCCAGAATCATCAAGCTCCAGTTCCAGTTCCAGTTCCAGTTCCAGTTCCAGTTCCAGTTCCAGTTCCAGTTCCAGCTCCAGCTCCAGTTCTAGTTCTAGTGAAGGGTCGTCAACTAGTACGGGATCGTCCACCAGCGCCGGCTCCTCCACGAGCACGGGAGCCTCTAGCAGTTCGGCCTCAGGCTCTTCTAGCAGCAGTTCATTCAGCAGCAGTTCATCCAGCAGCAGTTCATCCAGCAGCAGTTCATCCAGCAGCTGTGACGGCATATTGCACTCGGTATTTTTGAATGGAGAAAGATACGAGCTTTGCTGTCCTTCTGACAAGCCCGACTTTGCGTATTTTTCCTCTAGTGGACCAATCGCTTGCGATGGCACTTATGTCTTCTCTGGAGGGCTCAACTATTGCCTCCAGTGCGTACCCAATAGCAGCAGTTCGTCCAGCAGTTCGTCGTCGAGTCCGTCCAGCAGTTCGTCCAGCAGTTCGTCCAGTAGTTCGTCCAGTAGTTCGTCTGACAGCTCTTCTAGCAGTTCGTCGTCGAGTTCGTCCAGCAGTTCATCCAGCAGTTCGTCCAGTAGTTCGTCCAGTAGTTCGTCTGACAGCTCTTCTAGCAGTTCGTCGTCGAGTTCGTCCAGCAGTTCATCCAGCAGTTCGTCCAGCAGTTCATCCAGCAGTTCATCCAGCAGTTCGTCGTCGAGTCCGTCCAGCAGTTCGTCCAGCAGT
>Ga0214923_10000598_pt1 | contig 53944 bp, 48 predicted proteins | sample LL1510_MetaG_FD_177993 | JGI IMG/M metagenome (GOLD analysis project Ga0214923, IMG submission 177993) | Freshwater microbial communities from Lake Lanier, Atlanta, Georgia, United States - LL-1510 | ecosystem: Environmental > Aquatic > Freshwater > Lake | place: USA: Georgia | collected...
TTTTGAAAAAAATAAAAAAAAAAACATTTTTTTTCTAAAAAACCCATTTTTTCAAAAAAAATATGGTAGTTGGCGATAAAAATACTTTTTTTCGTTATGTAAAAGCATGATAACTTTTTTGTAACGAAAATTATCTACGCATTTGCATAATAACTATACTAAAAACTTTTCAAACTCCATGTATTTTACATGACGACGTTTTTTATTTTTTTCTCAATTGACGCAAAAAATGCATTTTTTACTCAAAAAAATATCAAAAAAAAAATGGTTTTGCATGGGAGATTTCAAAAACCTCTATTTTCTGCACGCGTTATAACTTTTTTAGCGTAGCATGTCATCATGCAAAGCCATTTTTGGAGGTCAAAAAAGCACATAGGTTTTTTATTACGTTAGCTATCTCTATTTTATTTTTTGGAGAGTATTTTGTTTTGATTGTTCTTTTTTACAATCTAAAAAGAGAACCACCAGAACCAACAACTTTTATTTTTTTTATTTTTTTCAAAAAAAAACCCCATATATTTTTTTAATCGTGGTCCAGCGTAATAATTGAAAAAAACGAGATTTTTCGAGTCATGTAAATTGCATGATGAAATGCAGTTATAAAAAAACATGTTTTCCCATTTTTATTTATAACTATTTTTAATTTTTTTATCTATTTCATCTATTTTATCAATTATTATTGTATTCTATTTTTTCCATTATAAAAAAGATTGTAAAAATGTAATTTTACGTTAAAAAAAGTCATTTTTTGGACACAAAAAAACGCCACGCTATTATGGTAATGTACATGCTCTCATGGAAGCCATTTGCCATGCTGAAAAAACCATGCAAAACCAGATGAAAAAACACGTTTTTAAAAACTGTTTGCAGCACATCCTATTCAGAAACCTTACTCACTTTTATATTCCATTTTATTCCACGTCTCTAAAGTTACGAGATATACTGCAAGTGACAAAATATGCCGTGACGGTGGTTCATGGGGGGTATACTTTTTATCATGTGTTTAATATTAGATTGTAAAATGATTGTAAAATATAATAAAATAAAAAAAAGACTGTAAAAAAAAATATTAATAAAAAAGCGCTTTTATAACGGTCTTTATTATGCTTTTGCATGTGCGTTATAAAAAACACAAAAAATCAATACTACGTAATACATCATGCTAAACGACTTTTTCATAGTGTCGTCAATTATAATCAATTCAATTGCAATCATTACTGATACTAAAATCATCAATAAAATAATTCATTGTAAAAAATGAAAAAATGGGAAAAAATGAAAAAACGTTATAAAATGAAAAAATGACCAAAAAAATGGAAAAAAACGTGTTTTTTTTCAAAAAAATGTTAAAATCTTCATTTTTTTTCAACAAAAAAAAAGTTATGGTAGTACGGTCGTTTCGATTTTTAATGTCTTATCGTAATAACCATTACGATAATCAAGTTCCGAAAATCAAAAATCGGCCTACCAGCCACGCTAAAAAACCGGATTTTTATAAAAAACATTTTAATTATGGTAGTAAAAAATGATTTTATCGTAGTAATTATTAAAAATCCAAAATGAAAAGATGACTACGCAAAAAATGATTTTTTTCATTTTTTAAAAATAATTAAAAATGAATCTGGTGGTTCATCCATGTAAATTATGGTAGTCTATCGTTTTTTTGGAAAATCGTTTGCATGATAAATCGCATTTTTTTCAAAAAATCGTTTTTTTTGGTTAAAAATTGAAATAAAAACGATAATAAAAAAATTATTTCTTGTAAAAATGATCTATATTAGTTTTCACTAAATAAAAATGATTGTAAAAATAAAAAATTTTTTTGTTATAATTAAAAAGTTATTTTTTTTCTCGATTTTTAATCATTTTTGCGTTTTGCGTAAGGAACCAGCATAGTCAACCAAAATGAAAATTAAAAATCCGATTTTTGGTTCATAGTCTTACATGGGAGTGATCCAAAAAAATAGGTTCTTCAAAAAATAATTTTGGTAGTCTTACGTAATGATTTTTGGCTTTTTTATAAAAATCGAAAATGACCCCTCGTAGGACAGCATGGTAATTTTAAGAAAAAATAAAAATTATTTTTCATTTTTTTAAAGAAAAAATGTGCTATTACGCAAAATCATTATGCAACTTCTTTTTAATGGTTATATAATTACATCATGGTAATTCGCGAATTATTTCATAAAATAATTTTATATGTTGTAAAAAATGCGTTATTTCATTTATTACAAATTACGAAAATCAATATGTTGTGATTCATTGCATTTTAGTATGATACATATAATTTTTTTATATTTTAGAATTATATATGAATATAAATACAATAATTCTGATACTGGTAATCCTCGTTCCTCTTATTATAATAATCAAGAAGGTAGCTGGACACTTCATAAATTCAAATAAGAGAGAACTCGTCCGTAAACTCCTCGATGAAGAGCCCACCAAAAAAATTCAGATTATACCATCCAAATTTATTCGACAACTATCATCCATTATGACTACTAAATATTTCTGTCGCATCTTTTATAAAAAATACCTCGATGCAATAAAATACAAGAATGAGAACTCAATAACAGTTAAAAAATACATTGATAAAGAAGAATCGTCCTCAATGGAATCCAACTATTTCTTCAACTTATGTAAAAATAAAATGGCAAACAACCTTTTTGTAAAAATGGATATAGATAAAAAATTCTGGGACAACTTTATTATACCAGAATTAACTAAAATTTCGAGCATTAACCAGATTCTTAATATTTCAGTCTTTTTTTGTGGAAACTCCTTACTCTTACCCACAACTTATTTCAAAAATGATTGCTTCATTTTAATGATTCATGGAGATGCTGAAATCAGGCACATACCTCCATCACTGACAGCCGACTTAGACCCTATGTCATGCTACCCCTATTTCAGAAAAGAAATTGAAATGGTAGAAGGATTCATAACAAATGAAATCAGGGAGGGTGATTTCGTTTATCTACCAAACTGCTACCCCTTTCAAATCCACTTCCGTAATAATTATTCAAAGGCGATGAACACTATTTGTATAATTGAGTTCGACAATTTTGTAAAAACTGGGAAAGTTGATAGGGAAATTGATTTCATAAAGCTCGAACAAATCCAAATGCGGAAAATACCACGGTTCATTTACCCTCGCGATTTAGAGAAAGATGAACTTGAACTTTTATGGAAACAAAAAGTAATAAATGGGGATACATGGGAGAAGAATATTAGAATAAATAATATTATATAGAATAATGAATACAAATGTGAACACTAACATAAATGCTCCGGCCCCAATTGCGAAAAACACAGTTAATAAATCAATTTCGATGTGCTTGAAAGACTGTCGCCTTTTCGAAAATAAGACTACTAAAATCAAAGATATTGACCAAATCGCTTACAAGAATGAAAAGAATTACCAGAACTCATTCAAGAAGAGCCCAATATCCGATTTCGAAAAATCTATCCCTGAAAAGGACAAAAAAGAAATATCAATCTGTATCTATAATGCAAATAATTCGGACGGTCTCTTTTCTGCATGGTGCTTCTACAAATTCATTGAGGAACATGGACTATGTAGTAGCGATATCGAGTTCGTCCCAATGAGCCCCGCCAGTGGAAATCGCGTGGATTACCGCATCCAAAAGTTAGAAGAGAAACTCCGTGGGAAATGTGTAATAATCATTGATATTGCTTATAGTGATTCCAATTTGGAATATATTGCGGGTCTCGCTAAGAAAGTCTATATGATAGATGACCACAAGCGCAAAAATAACAGCAGTAATTCCCTTGACCAAATCGCTGGATTGAAGGGGAACTGGTTCATTGGGGACGATAAACATAGTGCTTGTGCTTACACGTGGCATTTCTTCTTCCCAAAAATGGATGTCCCCATCATCATCCAATATATGGACAACTCAGACCGTAAACTGAGCCTACCATATATTTATTATGATCGAGCATTTACTACATTCCTTAATTATCGGATAGTTCATAGCCCATATATGAAAAAATTTACGTCGTGCGAGGCTTTCAGGGACATTGATGTTATGGTCAAAGATGTAGATAAAAACTTTATGCTTATGGTGGGACACTATTATGATGAAGTTGCTAACAATATAAAGGAACAGGTCGCCAAAAATGCGCGTCTGGCCTACTTTCAGGGACATCCCGTATACGTCCTCAACTATAATGACCCCGTCCTTTACAAAATGGTCGCGCGCCAGATGATAACGAACGCGGAGAAGAGGGGAGACCGAATTGATTTTGCGGTCCTATGGGGCTGGGAATATACAAGCAATGCTTACAAGGTGTTCCTTTCGGAAAAACAAGGCCCTCCTCCAAAATTCAACTTACCTGAATTGGCAAAAAAACTGGGACACGAAGGGGGACATCGCCTTGCGGGGTTTGGATCAAAATGGGTTGGAAACTTCTACTGGCCTCGGGATAAATCTCACGATATATGGGATTTATTCGATAAACGGAAAGGAAATGGTGAAAATAATCGAAGTTCTCCAAAGATAGTAAAAAAATATTCTAAACTTATAATATGAATAAATCCGAAAAGAGTTTTTATGTTATAATTGAAAATAAGAAATGTGGGAAATTTTCAGGGGCATGTCCAATTCAAGTCGCAAAAAAAGTGGCATCTAAAAAACTGAAAGCAGGAAAAGAAATATTTTTCTATTTAGATAAAGTGGATGGTAAAAAAAAGAGATATGGGCCGTATCAGGGACGGAAAGATAAAAAGACAGGTAAAATTATGGTTGTTAAAAGGGGAAAAATAATGAAAGGTGGATTTTTTAGTAGTAGTGAGATGGATAAATTAAGAAATAGTTTTATAATTTTTAATAATAATGGTGATGGCTGGGAAACAGGTACTCCTCTAAATCCTTTTAATAAATCAACAATAAAATTAAGTAATTCTAGAATTTTTTCTAAAACACAACCAATTATTTATTTTCATCCTGAATTTCAGGAGGTTTTAATCCAAGGATATGGAATTAGAAGTCATTATATAGAAAGATTATTTTATAAATTTGCTGTATTTGAAGATCAGTCTGGAAATATTTATATAATGATATTTAAAAAAAATAGTATGACTGCTGATATTGATATTGTAAGTTTTACTGAATTTTTTCTAGATAATATGTATTCATCAAATTTTAATAGTGGAAATATATTAAATAAAAATGATATATTAATATCTTTACAAAACTCAGAAATAGTTGAATCAAAAATAATACGTGAAGAAGCTAGAAAAATATATGATTTATTATATATTCCAACCAGTAATGAAGACACACAAAAAGCCATGATATATGTTCCATATGATTTTAATCCATTAATAAAAAAATGCGTATATTCAGATTTAACTTTTGGTGTATTAGATGAAAAAAGAGAACAAACAATAAATCAAAACCTACTTCAAATGATGGAATCAGATTTTAACGTACCTGAAAGTTTTTATCAATTATTTTTAATAAGAAAACAATTATCTTTTAGCGGCAGATATGATCCAGTTATTTTTATTCAACTTCCATTAGAAAATAAAGAAGAATTAGAAAGGGAAAAATATAATCGACATGGATCAAACGTAAGTAAACTTCGATATTTTACTTATTGTATTTATACAGATCAAACTGATGGAAATAAATTAAAAATAATTACATATTTTGCAAATTCTACAAAGTATACAAAGGTTACTGTATTACCTTTCGATACAAATTTACGTATTGATAATCCTTTAAAAATAGCATGTTCTATTTTATTAAATATACCAGAAATATTTGAAAGTTTTCAAAGAATTAGAAGAATCGCAAGAAATATTATAGATTCACAACAATAATAAATGGAAAGAGAATGGGAAAAATTATGGAAGTTCACAGAAGTTTACAAAAAAATATTCTAAACTATAATATGGAAAAATCAGAAAAAAGTTTTTATGTTATAATTGAAAATAAGAAATGCGGAAAATTTTCTGGGAAGACTCCAATTCAAGTCGCGAAAAAAGTGGCTTCCAAAAAACTGAAATCTGAAAAAAAGATGGAAATATCATTTCATTTAGATGAAGTGGGAGGTAAAAAGAAAAAATATGGGCCATATCATGGACGGAAAGATAAAAAGACTGGTAAAATCGCAGTTTCAGTTATTAAAAAAGGGAAGATAATGAAAGGTGGAAATTTGACGACAAGTATGAAGAATGAATTACAAATTTTTTTTGAGCAAAATAAACAAGTTAGAGACGATAACCAATATTATTTAACTACATTACCACCAAGTTATTCCAACGAACCAATACTATTTATTTTTCCAATGGAATCCATATTTATTCAATCTTCTAATACATCCGAATATCGTTATGCTATATTTAATCAACCAAATGGTAATATATATATAATGTATTATAATAATAATACAAATGTAAAATCAGCTACAAAGTCATATAATTTTACAAATTTTGTTGACTTTTTTTTAAATACAGAATACAATCGTTATTTTATTATTCCAAACAATCGTGATTTGACTCAACGTAAATTATATATGTTAAGATATATAATTAAAAGAACGAATTCAATAAATATAAGAAATACTTCACAACAAATATTAAGTTTATTAGTTAATAATATAGTAATTATATATAATATTCCAATGACAGATAGAAATATAAAAAAATGTGTTTATTCAGATTTAACATATGGTATATTCGATGAGAATTCACAATATAATAGCAATATGATTACCCCAAAAAATATACTTGAATTATTTACAATAAAGAAAAACGATATTTTAATTCAAACTGGATTAAGTGATAGATTATTATATGATTATCTAATTACAACAGATTTATTAAAAAGTTTACCAACAATTAAAAAACTTCAAGGACAACCAGAACAACCAACTATTTTTAATTTAAATATAGAAATAACCAACGAAATTATACAGGTGTGTCAAATTTTATTAAATATACCATTTGAATTTGGAAAATTTGAAGAAATTAGAAAAATTGCAAATAGTATATTGATTAAATATGAAAATCGTAATCCTACATTTAATTACGATAATAGTACGAGAATATTACAAGAAAAAAGAAATAATTATAGATTACGTATTAATGGAACAAGAAGAAATATTTTGAACAATAAAGAACAACAACAATTAATACAACGACAACAAATCGGACAACTAATAAATAAACTAGTCCAACAACCACCAGAAATAATACAAAAACTATTATTACAATTACAACAATCGCAACAATTACAACAGCCACAACAGCCACTACCATTATTACAACAGCCACAACAGCAACAACGGCCAAAACAGCCACAACAATTACAACAATTACAACAACTACAACTACTACTACAACAATTACAACAATTACAACAATTACAACAATTACAACAACAACCACTATTACAACCACTATTACAACAACAACAATTACAATTACAACAACAACAATTACAATTACAACAACAACAATTACAATTACAAGTAAAACAAATACTAAATAGATTAACGCCAGAACAATTGTTATTACTATCACAATTACCTCAATAAAATAATCAACATTTATGATTTTTAGATAATTTACCAAAAATAATTATAATGTTATTATAATTATAATGAATTATTCAGGATATGGTTTCATCGGCTTCGCTTTATTATTTGGAATGATATTTTGTATATTTAGTTCCAGAAATATTGAACAACAAGAATTCAAAAACACTCTCGACATCAAGCAACTCGACATTTATAAATCAATTGTCGATTTCCGTCTCCAACTCTGGCTACAAGGTCTTGTCCTCGGTTTAGTCATCGCGCTACTCGTTTGCTATTTTGCCCATGCTCATTTTAATACATTCGGAGGTGCCCTTTTATTTACAGCGGTTCTCCTTTTTGTAAACTATATGTATTACACGCTCTATCCCAAACCCGCTTGGATGCTCGATTTTATCAAGGACAAGAAACAAGTTAAAGAGTGGCTCGACCTTTATAAGTTTATGAAAACCCGGTATCATTGGGGGCTGTTAATTGGTGTAGTCGCATTTTTCTTCATCGGAATGTGTGGCTTTGATTATAAGGAGAATTCATCTATGTAATTTCATACTCTATGGGATTTTGTAGATTTTGTAAGAATTTTATGTAATCCCATACATTATAATCATTTTGTGGTCGCTAAGTTCAGGGTAATCAACCGCCTCTATTTTTTGAATTTTGCTTGGGGTAAAGTTTAAAAAAAAGAAGTCCGGTGTTGTATTATTAATTGTTGGCTCTTTTGGTTCATATCCCTCTTTGAATTTGACTAACCGCGAAAAATCATGAAGAGATGTGTTAAAATCACCAGATACGAAACATTTGTTTGAATGTAGGGGGCGACAGAAGTGCCCAAATTCAAGGATTTGCTTTCGGTGGGCTAATATTGCATAATTATACATCCCAATCATAACATTCTGGTTCTGCATGTGCGTATTTATGAACCACATGTTTTTTATTTTGGATGCTAAAATACCTTTATTCGAAAAACTATCTTCTCCGTGGCTATTCTTATATTTATAGAAGACGTGATCATCAATTTTCTTATTTGAAATCGTTATCATACCACTATTTATTCCAAAAAAACGTTTATTTCTTTTTGGATTATATATATAATAATATTTGTCATCGCGAACACATTCAATAAAATTAGCGATAAGTTTTTTGTCAAATATCTCCTGTAAATGGATGACGACTACCGCGTCTAATTCTAAATATGACTTTAACTTATCGTAAATTCGATTGGCCTTGTTTGTGGGCGTTCCAGAGAAATTAAAGAGATGTGGTAATCCAGCGACATTCCATGATATAAATACAAATTTCATCAATAATATATAACACATTATTTTGTTTCTCCGGCATTGCTTAATTGTCTGGAATAAAACTTGTCCGCATAACCCTGTGTCTGCATCCAAGAGTCGTCCTGATTGAACATCGTCCCGAATGTGGATAATATGGGCTGTTGTAAGTTCTGCTCTTGCTCGAACGTTTGTGGTAAATAGCGGAACTCGACTACGGGAGGGGGACAGGCCTGATTTGATTGAACGTATCCAACCACGACTAAACAGATACCAACTAAAAGAAACAAGATTACGATAGAACGCATAATTTTATATACAAAAAAAATATGAGAATTTTATAATATTTCCTTTTGGAAAAATCCGATTTTTTAATCACTATCCGAATCGGTCGCATGTTCGCGATTATCTCGCATTCCACAATTACAATAAACGTCAAAAAATAGGATTGGACATTGAATAAACACGTTAAAGTACATATATCTCCCACAATCAGAAGACGAAGTCATATGTTTCTTGACCTTACCACTCAAACAATCGCATGGTGGGTCATACCGTTGGAAAAATGGATTCCAGACAGACATTTGGTCAGTTTTTTCAACACGAATTTTTTCGTTCGTATCTGGATTCCACGCATCTCCTTCATTTTCAAAGGTTAGACCTTCGATGTAAGTTATTTCGTAGAATCCGTCAAAGAATGAATTGTCGGAAGATATTGTAAAACCCAATGGATGCTTTTCATGAATATGAAGAGAAATTTGATTCTCCCAAGTATGCTCGTCAACAAAATTGCCGGTGTAAGGACACCAAACAGGCACACAATAAAAAGGAACTTGATATTCATAGTTCTCTTCTAATTGTTTCTTTGTAAAAAATGGACCATCTGGTAATGTTTCCACTGTTAAAAAATGTCGTTTTGGTAAAAAAAAGAATGTCATTTAGCGTTTTTTACTTGAAAGATCACTGAATATTTATTTTAATTAACTATCAATTTTTACATTGATATGTCATTTCAACAAAATCCGACTACATATTCTAAAACTGAACATTTTATAAAAACCAGTTTTTTATAAAATCTCAAACTAAAAGAAACAAGATTACGATCGAACGAATAATTTTATATACAAAAAAATATGGGAATTTTATAAAATTTTCTTTTGGAAAGAAATTTGCATAAATATTTACTTGAAATCAATCATCAATACAAAAATTGATGAGTAAATAAGTATTTTATAAAAATGAATTTTATTTTACCGGATATATACTTACTACATATTTGTAGATTGTAAAATCGCATCAAAGCGAATAGAACCGACAACTTCTGTTTGTTCAAATTCTTCTGTGGCTGCGTCATCTAATATTTTCGCTAAAAAAACAATACCATCAGATTTGACCAAAGAAGGAACGATCCCTGTTTGTTCAATGACGAGGTTCTTCCGAACTGACCCATCAGTGCATACCTCATCTATACCTTGTTGGTCTAGATTAATTGAAAGACAAATAGTTTGAGACTGATTCCCTGATGAAATACGCACTTCAATGTGATAAACAGAACGAGGAAATACTGCATGTGCAAGTTCATGCGCTCGAACTGATGAAGAAATTTCTTGACCACTCAGATCACCAGAAATGTCAATAATGATAGTTCTTGGTGGAACTAATTCAACATCATCATCCGCATAATCTGGCATTTCATTTTGCAGTTCATGTGTCAGACACGTCCCCTCCGTATGGACAAGAAATATCTTTCCACTTACGAAAATTAATGTCATCTTTGAATGATGCTCAGGATATAAATCTTTCGAAACAACTTCCGGATAACTTTTTCCTTTTGCTTTTTTGCCTTCACATGTAGAAGATTTAAAAAAAGACTGAATCGCCTTATCATGAGATTCTGAAACATCATGTTCTGGACAAGCAAAAAAAACAGGAGTAACACCGTTTTTCATCATTTCGCATTCTTCTTTTTGACGTAATTGCGCAATTGTTGGTTGGCTCATTTCTGGGTTGAAATTTGACTAAAATATTATAAAATATAATTTATTTTACCATCAATTTTTATAAAAATCCCAACCTAAAATCCAATTACACTATCTAAAAGATATCCTTGACGATACTGCTCAACATCTTATCCCTTTCCTCAACGGTCGGCTCACGTTCCGCATTCCCCGCCACAAAATTGCGTCCCTGTGAGGCCATCTGACGCCTCTGCATCCAAGGGTCCGCGTGTTGTCCATCATCGAGACCAGATAACAGCCCAACCGCCTCCACAACCTCACTTTTACCATCGCCACCAACCGGTAAATCAACATTCTCTGACATAGATCCCTCAACTTGTGTAGGAGCCGCAGAATCCACTGGCGCCGGAGCAGTCCCAGAAGCGGCAGCCTCCATTTTAGAATAGAGGCGGTCCTTCTCATTCACAATATCGCGCAATTCACGAATCTTGTCCTCAGCCTCTTTCATCTCCTCATCGGTCTTCGGCTGATAAAACTTTCGCTTCTGGTTCTCCTCTCGGGCGGCCTTCTTACGCTCCTCCGTCTCATTCGCATAAACATCATCCTTGTATTTACGATTCTCTTGGTATTTCTTCATGAGAGTATTTAGTTGGTCATTTGAATACTCCTGCTCGGCTACACCATCTGGATTCGGATCCCAAGGGAGCCAGTAGCCCACTTGTCCAACAAATACGTGAAAATTTGGGTCGCGACGTTGGAGAACCTTCGCGCGAACTTCTGCCTCGCGCTTTGACTCATACACACCGCGAACCTTCAATCCACGGATTGATGTCTGAAAATCATTGGAATCATTGAATTTACGGGTAAGTTCATCCTCATTTGCATAAAGGAAATCCTCGAATTTATCATCTACATTAAGGGTATCAATAAACTCGGGGGTCAATTTAGTGGGATCTAATTTAGAAGGGTCATTCATTTTCTTTAAATCCTTCAAAAACCACTTCGCAAATTCTTTTACTAAAAGGGATTCTCTCCTTTTAAGAACTTTTTCGGGGGAAATGAAGGAAAGACAAGCAAAATTCTGTCCGGGAATTTGCTGGTCTACTTCTAAAAAGTCTTCAACTGGTTCTTCTCTCTGATGAGCCATTTTATATTTATTATAATAAAGTTTTCTTTAAACTAAAACGCAAAAAAATAATCTTTGCTATAATTAAATGAACCAGCAGTCGAAAAGTGGTTTTCAAATTACCGAAGTATTGAAGCGAATTGTTAAATATTTACTTGAAGGTGTCGCTATTGGCATCGCCGCCATGATCATCCCTCGTGTTCGTGGTATCATTCTTCCTTGGGACACAGTTCTAATTCTAGCGCTTACCGCCGCAGCCGTATTCGCAATATTGGATTTGTGGAGTCCTTCAACTGGTGCTTCTGTAAGGAGCGGAGCGGGCCTCGGACTGGGATTTAATTTGGTGGGCTTTCCAGGGGGGGGTCTTGGGATTCACTAAAACTTTTTATAAAATTAAAAAAAAATTGATTTAAAAAATTTCTAAATTATATAATTATAATTTAGAAATAATGTGTATTTTCAACAACTGTACGAAACGGTCGTATTATAACTACGAAACCGACGACAAACCTGAATATTGTTCGGAACATAGAAAAACTGGAATGATAAACTTAATAAATAAGACATGTCTTGAAGAAGGATGTAAGAAACAACCAAGTTATAATATAGAGGGAGCGATAAATGGTATATATTGCATGACACACAAAAAAGACGGAATGATAAATATTCGGAGTAAGAAATGCATATTTCCTAATTGTAACACTCAACCAATTTATAATTTTAAAAATGAAAAATCTGCGATATACTGTTCAGAACACAAACAGGAATCGATGATAAATATCAACGATAAAAAATGCTCATATCCAAATTGCCAAGTTATACCAGTCTATAATTATGAAAATAATAAAAAAGCATTATTCTGTTTTGAGCACAAGAAGGACGGGATGATCAATATAAAGCAACAGTTTTGTGCGCATCCCTATTGCAAAATTCAACCAAATTATAATTATGAAGATAAAATAAAGGGATTATACTGTTCGATCCATAAGTTAGTCGGGATGATAAATATAAATGTAAAAACGTGTATTCACAACGAATGCCGAATTATTCCAACTTATAATTATAAAGATGAAAAAAAACCATTATTCTGTGTATCTCATAAAAAACCTGAAATGATAAACGTGAAGAATCGGATTTGCATTCATAACGGATGTACAATTAGACCAATTTTTAATTTTAAAGGAGAATTATATCCATTATATTGTACTAAACACAAGTTAATAGGTATGATCGATATAAAACATAAGATGTGTAAAACACACTTATGTCAAACAAGAGTTAAAGAAAAATACGATGGATATTGTTTATATTGCTACATACATTTATTCCCAGAAAAACCGGTTTCGCGAAATTACAAAACAAAAGAATACGCAGTTGTAGAATTCATAAAAGCATCATTCCCCGAACTATCATGGATAGCTGATAAAAGAATAACAGACGGTTGCTCAAAGAGACGTCCTGATTTATTTTTAGACTTGGGATATCAAATTCTAATAATTGAAATTGATGAGAATCAACATATCGATTATGATTGTAGTTGTGAAAACAAACGTATCATGGAATTATCGCAGGATGTAGGACATAAACCAATCGTATTTATTCGATTTAATCCTGATGAATACGATAATGACGAAATCGCTATAAGTTCATGTTGGGGGACAGATAAAAATTGTATTTCCGTAGTTAAAAAATCGAAAGCGAAGGAATGGGAGAAGAGATTAAACACGTTAAAGGAACAAATAACCTATTGGATTCATCCAGAAAATATAACAACGAAAATGGTCGAAACAATACCGTTGTTCTTTGATTGGGGGGGGGAGAACCTAGGTTCAGTCTATAAGATATAATCTTATAGACTCAAGAGATAAAAAACTTTACAGTTTTTTATCTGTTCCCCCCTTACCCCCTCCTATTTTTATTTGTATAGTTATTTAAAACGAATCAAATTTTTTTTGAAAAAAAGTTATTCTGAATAAAAAAGTTATTTAAATTCATCAAACGTTTTTTTTGATTTAACTTTTTTTTTGAAAAAAAAGTTATATTAAATTATATATATAAATGAATAAAAATGATAATAATACGAAATCAGATATCGACCCAACTTCCCAAAAATTAGTAAGCACAATTACATCATTTTTTACTTATTTTTCCATAGTTATTATTCTTTTCCTTATTCTCTCGTATGTAGGCAATCAATACATTCCCGGAATTGGTCTAATGTTTCTACCAATGTGGATTACTAATGAAGGGGGCTTTTATAAAAAACCCTGTTTAGGGTCCCTTTTTCATAAGCCATCAAAAGATATACCTAAATCAAGATTTATTACAAAAGATGAAAATGGCCTTACAAAATATAGGCTTCTTGAAATGGGCCCGAACTTTTATCAAGCAATCTTAGGAATCGCAAATAAATCTCTACCAGAATCACCAGAAATACATGAAGTTGATATCGTTTTACAAGATTATGATGATGACAAAAATATAGGCCAAAAATTTCTCCTTATTATTTTCGGAAGTTTACAGATGTTTATTGGTTCGCTAATGACTCTATTTAGTAGTGTTGCATATCTTTTTAGTGGGAAGCACGGAATGTTTTTCAACATGCCATTTGAAAAAGAAAAAAATAAAGAAAAAAATGAAGGTAGTCGAATGTTCAAAGAATTAGATAAAGAATCCATCTCAAAATCTGGAACTGATAAAATATTGATAAAATCTGGATGGTCTAAATTCGCGGCCGCATTCGGTTTCGCCTATTTTATCCCTGTCGATAAATTAACATACGGAACTCAATTTTATATAACGGAAAAAAGCTCTTTCGTTCAACGTTTCCAATATTTCTTTTTTATAATGCTCATTATGCTTTTTATTGGAACATTACCGAGTGCTTTTCAAGGAGGGTCTTCTGGAATCGCATTCGGTATCATTTTCGGAATAATTATGTATATGATATTTGCAAAACGTATATATAATGAAGAATATCAAACTGACCCTTTTCCTAATATGTCATCATTACTTGATAAGTATAAAAGTTATTATGAAGGAAGTGATGAAAATAAGAAAATACAAGAGCTTGATGGAACAACTTTATATAATCGTAAGAAAAAAGAATATACAGATAATAATTTATCCGATTCAATTAATGATGTTAAAAATAAACTTCAACGAGCGATTGATGATTATTCAAAAGCTTATAAAAAAATAGATCCAACATTAAAATTAAAGAATAATTCAGAAAATAATTCAGAATATAAACTATCAAATGAATAAGTAAGCTTTTTATCAGGTTTGCTTGGAAATGAAAAAATAGATATTGATAATATTAAAAATACAAGAAAAAAAGTATTAAAACTAATTGGTAAGTATCATCCAAATAAAAATAAAACCGAAAAGGCAGAAGAAATATCAAGAAAATTAGTTGAAATAAAAAATAAATTAAATAAAAAAGGAATTATATATAATAAAAATCCTCAAATAAAAATAGAATAAAAACAAATAATATATCTTATATTATGTCCCAACTATTTATTTTTCGCCGCGATTTGCGAATTCAGGATAACACCTGTTTAAATTTTCTCCACAACTATCCTGAGCCCATCATCCCCATTTTCATTTTCGTCCCCGAGCAAATCGAGCCCTCGATCAACCCATATTTCTCCAATAATTGCGTCCAGTTCATGTGTGAGTCGCTCGAAGATTTAGAAAAGAATATTGAAAAGCAAGGCGGGAAAATGAGTTTCTTCCACGGAGACGCAATTAAAGTAATTGAAAAAATAATGAAAAAGCACAAAATAGTTCGTCTGGGTGTAAATCAGGACTATACGCCATACGCGCGCGCCCGTGATGAAAAGATAGAGGCCCTCTGTAAAAAGAGCGGGGTTGAGTTCGTCTCAAAGGAGGACATCTGTATCCAACCGGTCGGTTCCGTAAAGACTGGCGCCGGAACAATCTATAAAAAATACACACCATTCTACAATAAGGCCAAAGAACTTCCCGTAAGGAAGCCTGTCATTTTAAGTAAATACAACTTCGCCGACGTCCATTTCGAAAAACACTCCCTCGCGAGATATTATAAGAAGAACCCACACCTCTTACATAATGGGGGTCGCGAGAATGCTCTCGCACAGTTGAAGCACATCCCCAAAAATTACCAGAAAACCCGAAATACGCCAAGTATTCCAACTACGGAATTGAGCGCCTACAACAAGTTCGGTTGTTTATCTATTCGGGAGGTTATGAGCAAATTGGACGAGGAAATCTCGCGGGAATTGTATTTTCGTGATTTCTACTATAATATCGTCTATTTTTATCCTCACATCATTGGAGGGGCTTTCGAGAAGAAATGGGACAAAATCAAATGGGACCGGCCGGACTCGAAGCTTCTGGACGCCTTTTACCAAGGGCGGACTGGCTACCCAATCATCGACGCGGGGATTCGCCAAATGACGACGACGGGCTTCATGCACAACCGCGTGAGGATGCTGGTCGCCAGTTTTTTCACGAAGGATTTGCTATATGATTGGCGGATAGGAGAGCGCTTTTTTGCGAACCATCTGTATGATTATGACCCGACGCAGAACAATTGTGGTTGGCAGGTTGTGGCGGGGGTGGGCCCGAGCGCGCTTGATTGGTTTCGTGTAATGAATCCCGCGCTTCAAACTGAGAAGTTCGACCCAGAGTGTGTTTATATAAAGGAGTGGGTCCCCGAGTTGGAGAAATACAGCGCGAAACAGATTATGAATCAGGAGTGGGACGTGAAGGACTACCCGCGGCCGATTGTGGCACACGATGAAAGGAAGAAGAAGATGATGGCGATTTACAAATCGGTTCCTTCGTAAAATATTTTATTGGGATATATTATGAATAAAGTTGGCGGAAAGAAAGATGTCGCAAGTAAAAAGAAAGAGAAAACTTCTGAAAATAAAATTAAAATAGTTAAGAAAATGAAAGGAGGAGAAGAAAAAAATGAAGAACAAATTCAATTAAATGATAATTTATCTCATTTTATTACTCACCATTTTCCTAAGAATAGTGGAGGAGTAAAAAATGATATACTGAGACGTATGAGTACTATTTTACGTGGTCAAGAAAGAATAAAGCAGCCGTTTAGACAATATATATTTTATATATTTAGGACAGAACCAAGACCAACCCAAATTATATCAGCTGGTATAATATCAGGTAGTCAACAAATATCGATTATAACTAAGAATCGTCAACAAAAAATAACAGGAGTAATAACAAAATTTTATTTATTTTTAAGGTGTTTATTATCAAGAGAAAGTGGAAACCGTGGAGGAACAAGCGCAATATATCATATACTTACCAGATTACCGGAAGCATATAGTGGTATTTGTCTATATAATACACCTAGTTCTCGGCCTTATTATAATAAACTTGGTTTTCATCCAGATCAATTAAATCAAGTACTGTTATTAGATAAAACACCAGAAATTATGAATAGATTAGAAGAAATTATACAAAAAAGAGGTCCAATAACAACCGAATTTTATTCAACTTATCCAGATAATCTAATAATATAAAATGGTTGCTATATAATCTGTTCCTTCATAGTCGTTTTAGGATTATTTATTCCAATAAGAAATATTTTATTGAAATATATCATGGATAAACGTCATTTCACGGTTGTTATTGGTTCAAATGAACATGGTTTATATGTTTCTTCAAAACCATCTTCCGCTGCTAAAAAAGCGGTTAGCAAACTTTGCGCTTCTAACAAGAGCAAAAAGGTTGAGTTTTCTTTAAGAGAGATTACACAAGGTTCTAAGAAGAAGACTTACGGACCATATTTAGGAGAAATGAAGAAACTGAAAAAACCGATGGAACTGAAAGGGCGCATAATTCGCCACGAGATAAAAGTTCATTTGAAGAAGGGGAACAGTTCTACAATAAAGACTGTTAAAAAAATGAGGGGGGGGGAAGAAAATGAACCCACTATTCCATTAAATAGAAACATTGAATCTTTCGGAAGTTTTATTAATGGACATTTTCCTAAAAATAATGGAAGTGTAAAAATAGATATATTACAGCGTATTAACTCTATGTCTAGACGAAAACCCGAATCCCAAAAGGGTAAACAATATTTTTTTTATGTATATCGAACAAATCCAAAACCAAACAAAATTATATCAGTTGGTGTAATACCAGAACATGATACTGAAATTAGGAATCGTATGAGACTAAACAATAATTATTTATTTATAGGTGCTTTATTATCAAGACAACGTGGAAATCGTGGAGGAACAAGTGCAATATATCATATACTTTCAAAATTACCACCAATTTTTAGTGGTATTTGTTTAAGTACTACGAGTAATGCTATGGAGTATTATACGAATCTTGGTTTTACTATTAACAAAAGCAAAGCTAATATGCTAAAATTAAATAAAACTGATCAAAATATGGCACGCTTAAAAGGAATTATAGAAAAGTATGGTCCAATAACAACTGAATTTTATTCTAATTGTCCATATTTAAATTATACCGAAGAAGAATTGCAGTCTATTCGTGAAAAAATAGAACGTCATCAACTATTAAGAAATGCGAAATAAAATTGAATAATATATATATTATAAAGACCTTGGTTTTATTTCATATTATACAAAACATGGTTTAAATCAGTTTTCATTCGGTAATGATTTACTGATATTAGACAAAACTCCTGAAAACATCCACAAATTATAAGCAAAACTTCCACATCTAATAACCACAGAATTTTATTCAACTTATCCAGATAATCAAATAACTTAAATCCATCGCAACTTATTTATATAATATCATTTTATATTATATATTATATGATTATATCAAAATTCATATGGAACTTCTTCCAAGAGGTTATCGCAAACAAGGATAACAGTCCCACGAAAACTTCTGTCCTCATGTATGCGTATTTTCAGATGCTCTATAATTTAGGAACCCTACTCGAACCTACTGGTATCCCAAGTCGCGACCGCGTTTCACCCCTGAAAAACGCGACTCTCATAAAAAACTACATCTCCAAATCAACAGCAGATTTACTTCCGACCGTATTATATATTGGTCATCGCGCCTTCATGAAAAAGCTTTATCCCAATTCAACACAATTAAGCGCCCCCGATTTTGGAATAAATTTGGTCCCATTCCCAACAAATATGACGCCCGACATCATAGCCTACGCGGAGTCCCACTTAACCGAAAAAGCCCTTGAATTACAAAGGGCCGGATTCTCCACAAAGAACACTACCGGATTACCGGCGGACTATACCGGTTCAACTAGCGCGACCCCGAGCGCCCAATGGGAGCAACTCATTGTCCCAACTGGCGCCGTTAAAGGAACCAATAATTTACCACTCATTGTCCCCTCGAATCCACTCTCATTTAGGGTCCAGAACTTCTTGGGGGCGAATTTCTACAAGAACCGCGGGTTCGCTGTAAATCCAACTGCGAACATTATTGATTTAAGCGCGAAAATATCTACGACGTGGGAGGGCGGTTTGAAGAATGAGATGGATCGCTTACTGGATGTATATAAAGATTTGGATGACCGCAAAAAAGTAATTGCAGAGTTTTTTGCGGGGTCTTCATCGCAAACGCTTCCTCCAACTGGTTTTTTCATTTGTATCGCGGAGCAGTTGTCCCAGAAATACAAACAGTCGACGCAGAACGACCTCAAAATGTATTTTAGTTTGGCGGCCGGAATATTTGATGCGGGAGTGAGCGCGTGGTATTATAAGGCGACATATAATCAGGCGCGCCCCATCAACCTGATTCGCAATTATTATTCTAATCAAACGGTCGACTCTTGGACGCCACTCTCCACGCCAATTTTGGGGAAGCAGTGGTTGCCTTATCAGGAGTTCAATTTCGTTACACCTCCCTTCAGTGATGTGGCCAGTGGTCATAGCACATTTTCGCGAGTGGCCTCAAAAATATTGAATTGGTGGTTCGGTAATCCGGCTCTGTATGACGGATTTTCAACTGCGACGATTCCTAATATCAATATGATGTGTCCTGCCTTGAATATCAATGATAAAACAGTCAGTATCGGGGAGTATGTTTTTGATAAAGGTTGTAGCTCAATTGAGCCGGATATTACGCCAAAAGTGAGGACTGTGTTGCGGTATAAAACGCTGGATGAACTTGCGAGCGATGCTGGTCTTTCAAGAATATACGGCGGGATTCATTCATTCCAGACGAATGAGGTGAGCATGGAATTGGCGGATTGGGTTTATGAAAGGACCGTTGCGAAATTAACAAATGAGTTTAAGTTTGAGGGGAAGTGAAGATTAAATAACTTCTTAATTTACGTAAATTTAGATTGGAAACATTATCTAATTATGATATGTGATAACTTAAAAATTGATGGTAAATTTACATAATATTTATAATATTAACGCTATTTTAAATCAAAAATGTCATCATCTACTGATAAAAAAATGCACGAAAAGTTTAGTAAAAAGGAACGTGAAATAAATAATTTGGCCTGGCTTGCTTATTTATCACATGAACCTTCATCTAAAATATTATATTGCCTTGCGCTGAATAGATATTCTCCTGATGTTTTGAGTCAAATTGAAGCATTGGGATTACCAATACCAGAGCGAGGAAGTATAAGTTCTCAGAACTTTCAAACTCTTCAAGAAACTGCATTGAAGCTGCTTCTTCTGGAGAAATTAAAAGATTTGTCTCTTGAAGAATTAAAGATCTTTGTGAAACAACTGACACCAAAGTCCAAATTGGGAGATGTTGGACAAGTTTCTGGCGATTTTCCAAATTGTGATGAGTCCAAGGTCAAATACCACACATGTGGTTTACATGAGGTTCGTCTACTTTTGTGTGGATTGCTCCCAGAGCTAACTAAGCGCGGTTGTCAGATTTTGAAAACAGCCTCACTCAAAGTTGATGGAAGTTGTGTCTTGAAAGGAGGAAAACTTATTTATCCTGGAGGTAGAAAGGAAATCGATAAAGAGGTTGAAACAAGGATTTCATCTCTGAGAAAATCACTTAAAAAACTAGGTGATTCAATTACAGACAGGATGCCTGAAAAGGTTAAGCAACAGAAGGAAAAAGAATTGAATGAACTTCGCATTTTTTTGGCTTACTTCGAGCGTATGCTTTCCCAAGTGAAGGAGATTGAAAAGTCTGGACATGAAGGGGAAACATTTGAGATTTTCTTGCTTGGGACTGAAATGAATGACCTGACGAGTGCTCTTTTTCCAATAATGACTGGAATGACGATTGTACCTCACACGCATCCATCTTTGTCGGTAAAAATACCAGACCATTATTATGTTCTAGGTGAAGATTCCGCTTCCATCCTTATTTGGTTGAATCAACAATTTGAAGCAAGATGTTCTGCCGCAATAGATCCTTATCTTTCTCCGGGTTCAGGAAGTTTCAAGTTTGTTCCGGTTGATATTTTGAAAGGAACTGCGAAGTCGTCTGTATGTGAAGGTCTGGTTATCCATATCCGCGTGATCTTTTCAGATGGAACTGTCTTCAACATGAGGTTCAAACTCAAGAATCCTGAGATGAATATGGAATCAGGTGGAAGTCCGTGTGTTTTTTCTGGTTTACTTACCAAGGAAATATACAATTCCATGCTTAGTGCGATGTTGTTTCCTAAACCTGCTTCTGCTGTGAAGGATGAACCATCAGAACCATCTGCTCCTCAGGCAGAATCATCGGAACCATCTGTTCCTCAGGCAGAACCATCTGTTCCTCAGGAATCAGAACCATCTGTTCCTCAGGCAGAACCATCGGAACCATCTGTTCCTCCGGAATCAGAACCATCTGTTCTGGTGAGTGAGCCATAGGTTTCTCCACCTTCTTAAATATATAAACATATATTTTATAACTTAAAAGAATCCACCTGTATATAAAAATGTAAATCAAAATTAGATATAATTATTGCCAATGATCTCATACGCTAACATCGATGGATTGCCACCGAATATTATTTTCAGTATTTCTCGGAATTATAATAATAGCGTTTATTATGAGAGAAATGATGGGAGTGGATCTAGGGTCCGCATTTGCGACAATCATATATACGGCTCGAATTGGATACCGTAGATATTATGCAAGAATGACGAGTAATATCGGTTTTGTTTTTAGTAGAATTGTAAGTGTCAGTGAGCTACAATTACCTGAGTCCATCATTTTAGAAAAAACTGACATTGAAGAGGAACGGATAAAAAAACTCTTTGAGTTTTTTATCTCTTAATTTAGAAAATTAAATATTTTCTAACCGATCAATGTATAATGTGTTATTCAAATAAGAAGAATTTGCGTTTTTTACCGTGTGCGCATCTTATAATGTGCTCGGCATGTTATAATATCCTTCAAAAAAAGAATGAATTTCCATTTTGTAAAGGATCCATTGAGTCGTTCTGGTTGAAATAATAAACACTCAAACGATGAGAATGAACTTACTGATCTATTGTTTTGAATTTGAAATAACCAGATTTTTCAATTAATACTGAATCACTTGGCTCCTCATCGTCAGTATCTCCGTTAGATTTTCCAAAACTGTGATTATTCTTGGTGAAAGTACATTCAAACTCGGATGGAAATGTTCTTTCATCAATAAGTCTAATTAAAATATACCATTTATTGTAAATGTAAGTACCCCTTGGACTATGCTCATTATCCGGATCATTGTCATCTCTATATTCAATCAGAATCACATCTCCAATATCTTGAATTGAACAAGGATACTGAATCCTCCCCAAATCATATATCGAACGAAAATCAATATATTTCATATCAAATGCAATCCCACCCGGATGTTCGCATAGGATACGTATATACCTGTCATCGATGTTGAAATCTGCCAAAGCATCAAGAAGGTCTTGTTTTACTTGAACAAAATAAATTTCATCATTAAAATGAATTGTAAAAGAAAATTTTCCAATTGATTTAATAAATTCTTCTTGTTCATCAAATAAGTGTATAAAACTATTTGAAAAACTTAAAATATTATTAGATAGGACAGTATATTCATCTCCATGTTGTTCTTCAAAGAGTCCGAAAAATACAGTTGTATAATCATCATCTTTTAAAATACCATAAATAAGAATTACACCTGTTTCACCTCCATCTCGATCAAGAATATTTATTATTTCACAAGAAAATGGTCGTGTAAAATTAATTTTCAATGATGGGTTTTCAGAATCCTCATCATTGTCAGCTGAGAATCGTGTAAAATTATCTGTGTTTGGAAGATATATGAATTCTTCTTCTCCATTTACAGTTGCAATAACAAGAATTTCTCGATACGTTGGTAATCTTCTTACACATTCTGATTGTTGTTGGATTGATTGCATTGCTTGCATTCTTATAATGTATAAAATTAGACTTTAATTACCATCAATTTTATATATTTTATAAAAGCAAAAATTGTTATCTTTGCTATTAATCTTCTTCTGAGTCTTCTTCATCTGAATCTTCTTCATCAAAATATTCTTCTTCAGAATCTTCTTTAGAATCTTCATCCCGAATCCGCAATGTTTTATCAGAAAAATCAATCTTTTCAAAATCGGGTTCAGTTGTTGAAGAAAAAGGACTGTCATCACCCCCCCTCGAAAACAGTGTTCTCGAACATTCAACCGTTGTTTCAAGGGTATAGTAATCGTCCGTTGTTTCAAGGGTATCGTCATCGGTATCGTCATCCTCATAAAAATGAACTCTAACAGAAGCACGCATGCAGGAATTTTCATTGACAACATCAGAGAATAAGTCAAAATCAACATGGCCATTATATACATTAAGACTTGTGAAGAATCGGAATGAATCAAAATGACAACTAAGATCAGGAATACGTTGTTGAGTATCACTGTAAGTTGTCTGATTCAATTTCCACAATGGCAACTTAAAACAGAAAACTTCGTCTTCAGAATCTATTCGAAAAAAATAGATAGTTGAATCGAACATAACCATGAAGAGATTGCTGGTTAATAGAACAACCTCTACGTCATTCTTGATTTCATTTAAAAGATCAGCTTGAAGATCATAGTCAAACATAACTCGATTATTTAGGCGATATGGCAAGCGTGCAAGCCGACAGGATAGATTCTCCCTGAAATACTTCATTTGTGTTTCTGATGTGATTTCAATTTGTATTTCCCTGTCTTTTGGTGGAATCGAAATTTGAACAGCACAACAGAAGACCATCATTTTACGATCATGATCATGTATTATTGAAAATACAATTCCTCTGGTAGTAAAATGGTGGATCAAAATATTATTTGGTCCAGCCTGTGGGTGTTTTGATACAAAACTAGGAGGTAAGGTTAAAATAACCGTCCTACCATAGTTTCTAACATATTGTGGTTGAATTTGTAATGACATTTTGTAATTCATTAAAAACTAATCTAATTTTACTATCCAATTTTTATATTTTTATAAAAGCAAAATCATTGATTTTGCGAATCATCTTCTTCTGGAAAGAGGTCATATCTGATTTCACGATAGAATTCCATATTTCTTTCGTCTGTTCGTATCGTAGGAAAATCATTATATCCAGTTCCATCAAGCATATAACGTTCATAAGTAGTTGTATTCATTGCATACGTTATTCTGATTTGTTCATTCGAAAAAGAAATTGTAATTTCATTCGTGGTTTTTGAAGAACTACAAACGCAAGTAAAACATAATTCAATCTTACAACCACCATCATTTTTTTCCACTCTTGAAGTCATACGTTCATCAAATGATGGACTACCATCAATTAATGATCTATCAAAAGGAAAATCGGTAATACTGCGAATGAAATCGATACGCTTTATAGATAAATAAGGTTTACAATATTCGCACTCATCCCATTCATCCACCTCATTAAATTCTAAATATTTCTTAAAGTCGGCTGTAATACAGATAACAATTACTTCTTCATTTAATATAATTGCGCATGAATTGTTCCCAACATCTAAAATAAATATTGAAGGTTGGTCATCGAATTTGATCATTTCGGATTCATCAACTTCTATATAATGAAATGATCCGTATTCATATGGACGGTTCCCAAAATATTCTCCATAAATGATAATTCTAGTATTCCCTGTTATAGGCATTACGCCAACAAATAGTTTATATCTCAAAAATGGATTTTTCTCTGTTGATATATCAACAAATTCAAGATAAGATAATGTTAAGATATATGTCCATTTCCCATCAAATGTTTTCATTGAATCATCTTGATATTCATTCAAACATCTCATTGAATCAGGAAGTTCGTATTGTTCTCCACTATAAAAAACTCTAAAAGCCATCTTTTTAATCCCTAAAAACAACTACATATTTTTCATCAATTTTTCACTATTATTTATTATTATCTAAGTTATATAATAACAATAATGAAAAAATATGATATAATAATTGTTGGTTGTGGAATCTCATGTTTATACTTTCTCTCGCTGTGTCGCGCCCGTAATTTGCGAGTGTGTATTTTAGAGAAGTCATCCAGAGTTGGGGGCCGTATTCACTCGGTCTCTATTGAGGAAGGTGCGCCCCCAATCGAAACGGGCGCCCTCCGTTTCAACAAGAATCACGTCCTCTTATTACAACTCCTGCGCAATTATAATATCACATACGCCCCCTTCATAACAAAGACGAACATTCGTCTCAGTAAGGAGCTCAACCATAAATTGGGGAAGTTTTTGAAGGAATGTAAGCGAAAGCGCTATAATTACCAAACATTCGCATCCGTTGCGACCAACTATTTCACGGAAGCGGAATATATACTCTTAAAGAAGTGGTATGGGTATAATGAGGACTGGGAGGAGTCCAATTGCGCCAATTTAGCTCGCCAAATCACGATAGAAGATGAAGATCAGTATTATCACGTCCCCGCCGGATTAACATCCCTAGTTGAAGCCCTATATGCGGATCTCATGACCTGTCCAAATTACGAGTTTTTTATGAATGAAAAAGTCATAAAAATTGCGGATGATAATAATATTTATACAAGTGGGGGCCACCACTATACGGCGGATCATATCATTTTAGCGTGTCCCAACATTGAGGCAATCGCGGGGCTTGACGCATTCGCACCCATCCTTAAATCGGTCGGGCAACAAAAGTTGAACCGCATATATGCTAAATTTCGCGACGGGAGCTGGTTCCCGAAACAAGTCATTCACGCCGCTACAACTATCCGCCAGATTATTCCAGTAAGTGCAGACGTCATTATGATATCATACACCACCGGAAATGATGCTAAATTCTGGATTGATTCGGAAATGAACGGGACACTCTGGCCCGATTTAGAGAAGCAGTTGCGCGCGATTTTTCCGAAAGCGAAGCTCGAACGACCACTCTGGATAAAACAGAATTACTGGAACGCGGGGACCCATTACTATCGGCCCAATTTTATTCCGAAGCGGACCCAAGCCATTTCATTCAAGCCAACCCAGAATAATATTCATATAATTGGGGAGCGTTTTTCACTTGTTCAGGGATGGATAGAGGGCGCTTTACAAAATGCGCGGGAATTCTATGGGCGGTATTTGCGGGGCGATTTTAGGAAGGAGCCGGTTTATAAAATGAGCGAAGTCCGGCGACATAGCACACTCGTGGACGCGTGGATTGTTTTATATGGGAACGTTTATGATATAACAGATTGGGTCAAGATACACCCCGGTGGGGAAGTCATCAAATACGGCCTTGGGAAAGATGCGACCGAAATATTCAAAAGAGTCGGACATAAGGATGACGCGCTGGAATATGTGAACAAATATTATATTGGAGTTCTTCATTCGTAAATAGTTCCTTTTACAAATAAAACATACATCCTTTTAGAATGGTTGATTCCAGATTTTATTAGTTCATCTAAATTTTCAGAGGATTCCAGCGTTCTAATTTGAAACGGAGATTTTGATATATAATGGACGATACAATAACTAAATTTGGCTTTGTATATATATAGAAATGGGTCAGTAAATGCTTCATTAAATAAATCAGATTCTTTTCGAGTGTTCATAATATATAATAATATATTATTATCTATTTTACGAATTATTATATATTATTATATTATAAATATGTCATGTATTGGATACACCGCGCAGAGATGTTGGGCTATCGGGAACTTAAATCAACAGTATCAGAACAAGCTTTTTCTTGAAACGCACGATTTTGAGAACTTCTATGTGGGAGGACGTCCTTTTTACCGACCCATTCTAAAGATTCCAGAGTATGATTACGCCGAGTTAGAGGCGCTTTATTTTATATTTTTTTATCAATACGAAGATGTCAAATACGTTGTTATTCGAAGGCGGTAAATCATGAAGTAGTTTATAGTTATACAGTTTATATATAATAAAGTCATATATAAACTCTAGAAATATAAATCACTATATTGTTTCCGAGTTTTCTTTAAACTGTTTCCGAGTTTTCTTTAAACTGTTTCGGACTTTTCTTTAAACTGTTTCGGACTTTTCTTCGATGAATTTATTCATCGAAAAAGAAAATTATATATTTTCTAAAAAATTGATTTTAAATAATTCAGATTATTATAATTATAATAATTTATAATGACACTAAAAATATGTAATGAACAGATATAAATCACTACGTGATTTATATCTCTTGAGTTTATATATGACGTAGTCATATATAAACTGAACCAAATTGTAAAACAGGAGCAAGAAACAAATCAGATAAATGTGTAGCACATGGAGGCGGTAAGCTATGTAATGAACAAGGATGTCATTCATGTGCAATAGGCAAAACTGATAAATGTATCAAACATGGAGGCGGTAAGAGATGTAATGAACCTGAATGTCATTCGGGAGCATACGGTAAATCTGATAAATGTAAATCACATGGAGGTGGAAAACGATGTAGCGAACCTGATTGTAAATTTGGTGCAATAGGCAAAACAGATAAATGTGTAACACACGGAGGAGGAAAACGTTGTAGCATACCTGATTGTAAATCAAGTGCAAACGGTAAAACTGATAAATGTGTAGCACATGGAGGCGGAAAACGTTGTAGCGAACCGAACTGTAATTCAGGAGCGAGAAACAAATCCGATAAATGTATAGCACATGGAGGTGGTAAGCTATGTAATGAAGAAGGATGTAAATCAGGCGCACAAGGCAAAACCGATAAATGTATAGCACATGGAGGCGGAAAACGATGTAATGTAGAAGGATGTCATTCTGGTGCAGACGGTAAAAGTGATAAATGTGTAACACATGGAGGCGGAAAACGATGTAATGTAGAAGGATGTAAATCAGGTGCAGATGGTAAAACTGATAAATGTGTAGCACATGGAGGCGGTAAGCGATGTAACGAAGAAGGATGTAAAAAAGGAGCATACGGAAAAACTGATAAATGTATAGCTCATGGAGGCGGAAAACGATGTAATGAAGAAGGGTGTAAAAAAGGAGCATACGGCAAAAGCGATAAATGTGTAGCACATGGAGGTGATAAGCGATGTAGCGAAGAAGGATGTAAAAAAAGCGCACAAGGAAATACAGATAAATGTAAAGCACATGGAGGCGGAAAACGATGTAGTTATCCTGATTGTAAAAAAGGCGCACAAGGCAGTAGTGATAAATGTATCGCACATGGAGGAGGAACCCGATGTAATGAACCAGATTGTAAAGCAAGTGCAATGAGAAAATCAGATAAATGTAAAATACACGGATGTAAAAAACTATGTAATGAGCCTGATTGTAAAGAAAGTGTAGAAGGTAAAACTAAGAAATGTAAAGAACATGGAAGTGTAAAAAGATGTAGTTATCAAGGTTGTACATCAACCGCTATAAGAAAATCGGATAAATGTAGAACACATGGAGGTGGAAAACGATGTAATGAAGAAGGATGTAAAAAAGGAGCAGAAGGTACAACCGATAAATGTATAGCACATGGAGGAGGAAAGCGATGTAATGAACCAGATTGTAAATCAAGTGCCAGAGACAAAACTGATAAATGTGTAGCACATGGAGGAGGAAAACGATGTAATGAACCTAATTGCAAATCAGGGTCAATGAAAAAATCCGATAAATGTATTGCACATGGAGGCGGAAAACGATGTAATGAACCTGATTGTAAATCAAGCGCAATAGGAAAAACCGATAAATGTATCGCACATGGAGGTGGAACCCGATGTAATGAACCAGATTGTAAATCAAGTGCAGAAGGCAAAACCAATAAATGTATATTACATGGAGGTGGAAAACGATGTAATGAACTAGATTGTAAATCAAGTGCAAACGGCAAAACTGATAAATGTATAGCACATGGAGGTGGAAAACGATGTAATGAACCAGATTGTAAATCAAGCGCTAGAGATAATACCGATAAATGTATAGCACATGGAGGCGGAAAACGTTGTAGCGAACCGGATTGTAAAGTAAGTGCAATAGGAAAAACCGATAAATGTAAAGCACATGGAGGAGGAACCAGATGCAATGAACCAGATTGTAAATCAAGCACAGAAGGCAAAACTGATAAATGTGTAGCACATGGAGGCGGAAAACGATGTAGCGAACAAGGATGTAAATCAAGCGCACAAGGCAAAACTGATAAATGTGTAGCACATGGAGGCGGAAAACGATGTAATGAACCTGATTGTAAATCAAGCGCACAAGGAAAAACTGATAAATGTATTGCACATGGAGGTGGAAAACGATGTAATGAACCTGATTGTAAAGCAAGCGCAATAGAAAAATCCGATAAATGTATAGCACATGGAGGTGGTAAGCGATGTAGCGAACAAGGATGTAAATCAGGCGCAATAGGTAAAACAGATAAATGTATAGCACATGGAGGCGGTAAGCGATGTAGCGAACAAGGATGTAAATCAAGCGCAATAGGAAAATCCGATAAATGTATCGCACATGGAGGTGGAAAACGATGTCCAAATTGTAAAGATTGGCCCGATTCAAGATGTGGATGTTTAAAATATGACGGATATTGTGCAACTTGTTTCAAGCGTATTTTTCCAGAGGATGACCGAAGTAAGGTTATATACACTCATACAAAAGAAATTATGGTTAGAAATGCTATCAACTCTAATTTTGAAGGATTTGTCCATGATAGACCATTATATACTGGTAATTGTGATTGCTCACATCGACGTCGTATAGATCATAGAAAATTGATAGGTAATACTATTTTAGCGGTTGAAACAGATGAGTTTGGACATAGAGGATATGACCAACACGATGAAGAAATACGTTATGATGATTTATATATGATTCATAGTGGTAAATGGATATTTATCCGTTTTAATCCAGATGACAATATCAGTAAAGTAGATATTGACGATAAATTAGATAAATTGGTTGAAACAATTGAAGATTGTATTGACCGAATCAATAATGATGAAAATACAGAATTTGTAGAAATCATAAAGTTGTATTGCTAATTTTTTTATTTAGATAGTAGGGATCCACTGCCACCCTAATTTGGCACAAATGTTCTTCCAGGTTACATCGTGATTCAATATTTTCTCCCGCGATTTTAGCAAAGGAAACAGCGCTTTATATTCATCATGCCCCAGCAATTCCACACATTTATAAAGCACGTAGTGATAATTAAGAAAATTCTTCTTCGGCTTTTTAGCAATCTCCATCCACGGCCCCTGAATTTCACGAAAACAATACCGCAATTTGTCTTCGACGGGCTTAGTTATAATCGGAGGGGGAAGCCCATTCAATTTATTAATAATATGTGCAATATGTTCATAAAATTTGTTTAGATTTAATTTCCTTAAAAAATACCGGACCTTAATATTTGTAAGCTTAGTCAAGTCCACTATTCTTTCCTTCCGGATTTCTTCCTTAATCAGGCTCAAAATTTCATCTGGAATATCAGTAGATTCCTTCGCTTGAATCTGATTTAGGATTTCATTGAGATGATTTGTTCTTTTATATGCGAAGTATGTTGCCTCAGGGGGCGGATCCTTATAATTAGGTTTATCGCTCTCGATAATAACATATTCAAGATTTCCACACTTTATACAACTCATAAAACCTTCATTATGATTAATAATCATCTCATAATCCTTGTTATAATTGAGATGACATTTTTTACAGAAGTCTATTTTTTTAGCGACTCTACTTTTCATGCCGTATGATTTATCGATAATACTTAAATAATTGTCGAGGGTGGACGCGCGGTCGAACTTGTGGTTCGATTCAACGAAGTCATTTATTGTCCTCGCGATTTTACCGCTATTATCCGCAGTTTCTTCTGGTTGTTTAATTCCAAAGAATGAGAGGAGTTGTGATTGTGGGACCGGTTGCGCTTGCGCTTGCGGGGCCGGTCTTTCATTATCGTCAGCGATATCCTCAATATTGTTGTAATATTCGTATAATATATTCCCAGTTTTAATAAAATAATCTGTCTCATTTTGATTAACTTCAAGATTCTCTATTTTTTCTTGGAGTTCGTTCCTCTTATTTTCGAGATGGAACTGTATCCCGAGGTCTTCTGGGCTTAGGATGGTCTCTGTATTGCTTTTTAGCTTGTCAAGTTTTTTTTGGACATTTGATAGGTCTGTTTGATATTTTTTGATGTTCTTATGGTCTTCTTTGAATGATCGAATGATTTCATTGTGTTTAGCATCAAGTGTTATTCTGGTATCAATATGTGAGACCTTCTTATTTTTTTGCTTGAACATTAATGATTCATATCGTCATTTTTTTAAGCCTTTTAACATCTCGGAAATAACATAAAAACAAATTGATATTTAATAATAAAATGAAAATATTATTATATAGTAGCAATTTGGCGGCTTTTATTGGGCGCAATCATTACTTACCAGCGAGCCGCATATTTAATCAATTATATGAGCGGTATTTTCCGGACCAGTTGAAGAAGATGGGGCTCATTGAGAAAGTGGTTAGCGCAAACGTGGGGGACAAGCAGATAATCATTGAAATATCCAAGAAGTTAGAGGGAAATAATGATTTGAAAGAGAAGTTGGATAAAATATGTCGGGCTAATTTGTCATCAAAGAAGATGAAAACGGATAAAGATGGGCTGGTTAGCGTTATAATGGAGGATAAGACGCTTACGAAGGATGAGAAGGATACTTTGAAAACGGCGATGGATGGATACACGAGCAAGAAATTCGGGACAATTCGGGAGGGGAACGCGTTGGATATTTATAAGAAGGCTCACGCGGGGGAGAAAGTTATTACGGGGCTGGATAGCAAGAGTAAGCGGTTATTTGATGAAGGGGGGATCGAGCTGTGGGTAATAAGCAAGGTCGACGCGATGAATGATGATGGAGTTATTATTGAGATAAAGAACCGGATGTATAAGCTATTCAATGAGGTTCGGGAATACGAGTGGCTCCAAGTTCAGACGTATCTGGATGTGTATGACTTGGAGAGGGCAGTCTTAGTTGAATATTTGGTTGGGGCGGATGAAGTGGATAATATGAAGGTTAATAAGATTGAGAGGGACCGCAAGTTCTGGAATGATGTGGTTTTGGTGGAATTGCGGAAATATTTTGGGGTGTTATTGAAGATAATTATGAATGTGGATTTGATGACGGAATATATGTCATTAAGCGAAAATGAACAGAATGAATTTATAAAAAAAATTATTAGGAGTGGGTAAATAATTTTATAAATAACTAAAAATTGATGGTAAAAAATAACAATTATTTAGTAATTGAATAATAAACATCAGTAAAAGAACCATGAGTTTACAAAAAGAAGACCAACAATTCAAATTAGATAAGTATCTTGGGGAAATGAAGAGATTGTGTAAAGAAACCCCACTTAATAGTTCTTCAATTGTAGAGGTGTTGTGGGGTATTTGCAATATACGTGATGATTCTTCTCACACTCAAAAATTGAGAGACAGCGCGGAAAAAGCCTACAAGAAGGCGATAAAACGAGTTCCACTCAAAATTAAATTGGATATTGAAATCAAACTCTCATTCAGACCCCCTGTCAGTTTAGACGAAACTGTACTCGCACAGATTCGTACTGAAATCAGCATGGTGCGTCAGTTCAGAGAATTAATAGTAGCACTTTATGTGTTATTAACTGGTTCATCCGTTTGTGTTAAGTCTCATTGCTTTTCTTGTGATAACAAGGAAAAACCTGCGGTTGGGTATCCGGCCATTATGAGATTGATTCATGACCTCCAAAGCGGGAAGAAAGAATGGGATAAAGATGTGGAACATCTTTTTAATAGAATCCGAAACTGTAAGAATCGGAATTCCTGCGCAGAATGTAGCTCTCTTCATGTCATGTTCCTCATGCGGAGGGACCCCTCAAATACTCGGATTCTCTATACTGTATGCAGATCTGCTCATGATAAGAGTGAGTTTGCAGGACAAGCATTGGTAAGCTTCTTTCGTTTGCCAACAGTTATTGGACCAGAATCTGTATTAGCCAGTGTGATAGAGTCTTGTCCGTCTGGGCCAATGAGCGTGTATATCCCATCTTTGATAGAGTCTCTTACAGCTTTGAGTGCGGTTGAAACACTGGAAGAGAAAAAAACTCGACTCAAATACGATGAAGAGATGGATGCTCGGGATTTTCACTTCTTTATTAAGCACCAAATCATTTTGTATCGCTTTTTTATGATACATTCCGGTTTATTGAAAGAAAAGGGTATAGAGGAAAATGTGATAAAGACAGTTGAAGAATGTACCGATCAGCGAACAAGTGAGGCTCGGTTCTCACAACTCATTTCTCTCTTGAGAATATATGTCGGGATTTTGAAAAACCCAACTGTGGCGACAACAGATGCGGATGGAATTGCTCCTTGGGCGAGTACAAATGTCATGAAGGATATTTCTGCTGAGATTCAGATCAAATTCAAGAAATATTTGCGACACATTCCAGAAAAAATTATGGTACGGCTTGATAGCTCGCCGGATTCACCTTCTTCGAAGCAAGAACAATGCGTGTGTTCAGTGTGTTTCGATAATATTGCTGATAGCGTACTCACTTGCGGACACAAATTATGTGGGGGGTGCGCTGGAAGGATATTGTCTTCTACATGCATGTGTCCAACTTGTCGTGCACCAATAACCAAAGTCGTCTGTAAGGAGAAAATCTGTCTTGGAGGACTATGTGGACATTGCGATTCTTCGAAACAATCTCCTGCAACACATTGCCACATTGGGTGTGGTCATCGTATTTGTTGCAATGACTGTGCAATACAGCAAGGAGACTCTGAAAAAAAGTGTCCATCTTGTATGAAATCATCTAGACTTATCAAAATATTTGATTCAGATTAAAAACAATTATTTGTTTTGAAATTGAATATTATAATAATCATCAAATACATTTTATATTTTTAATATTTTAGTTTATATTTATAAAAATTGATTTTATTTTAATCAAAAACAATATATTATAAAATGAATAACTTAATGAAAAAATTTTGTTGTATTTCCAAAGTAATATATGGAAATTATTATGAAAATATCGCAAATGTTGAAGTCTTAGATGAAAGCACGCTCGAAATTATAAAAATAAAAGTAATTCCATATGAAGGAATTCACGCAAATATAGAATACACAATTACAATTCAGTGGAATTCTGAATCAGAATGGCCATATATATACATTGATTCTGAAATATTTGATAAAATTAAAACAAAACAATATTTACATAATATTGGTAAAAATGGAATACATAAAGGAATATGTATAAAAAATTTAAGTCATTGTTATGAGTTTTGTAATAATTTCAAAAATTTATGTAATAATAAATGGGAGAATTATTTTTATTATTTGATTATAACATTCAATAATATTCAAGATTTTGAGAAAGGAAACGGAATAAAATCATCATATAAAACCATTTTAGAAATATAATTAATTTTACAAAGTCAATCATCTCTCTTCAACTTAAAGAAAACTCACTTTATATATAATATAAAATGGATATATTTGAAAATTTCAGTTTTGAAGATAAGAAAATCCGAGTTTACGGAACAGTTGAAGAACCATTGTTTTTGCTGAAAAACGTAGCAGAAGTATTCAATATTGTGTCAATTAATTCAAGTGTAATAGATTTCGATGAATCAGAAAAAATATTACAGGATTTACAAACAAGAGGAGGAATACAAAAACATACATTTCTTACAGAAATTGGTTTTTACAAATTCATAATGCGCTCTCGAAAGAGAAAATCAATCGAATTCCAGAAGTGGTTATTCACAATTTTACGAGAATTGCGGTTGAACGGATTTTACAAGTTAGATTGTCATAAAGAGGAAAAAATAAATATTGAAGAATTATTTATTGAAAGTCAGTTGAAGACTTCGAGACATAACGCGCTGATTGAGGCGTCCAAGAAATCACATGTAATATATATTTGCGAATTGACTGAAAAATACGAGAATCGGACTTTAATCAAAATTGGGAAATCTGATGATATCAAAACGCGAATTAGCGGATTGAAAAGCCAATATCAAAAACCAGTCTTTTTACTACATGTTTTTCATTGTGAAAATAATTCTGAGTTTGAAAAATACATTCATAATCTTAAAGAATTCAAGGAAAACCGTTTTAATGATAAACTTGAAAATGGGGAAACTTCTCGCGAAATTTATATGTTGAATGAAAATCTTACAATGGAATATATTATTGAAGTTATAAATAAAAATATAAAAACTTATGAAAAATTGAATCAGACTGAGTATATTGAATATCAGAAGAATGAAATAGAAAAATTAAAGATAAGCCTTGAAATTGAAAAACAGAAGAATATGAATGTATTTGTAAATTCATTTGGAACTTTATTGAATGATTCAAATAAGAAACAAATATTCAAAGAATTAATGAATGATTCATGTCCAGTTATTGATGAATATTCCGAAACGCAAGAAGAACCAAAAGAAGAATCGCATACATCTTCCACAGAACCAGAATCACAAGAAGAACAAATTAAGATTGAGAAAGAAGAATTACAAACATCTACCTCACAACCAGAAGCGCAAGATGAAGACCAAGAAATAACACAGACAGATTCATCTGAAACAAGTGATAATTATAGAATAAAAACACGCAAGAAAAAAATAGTTAGTTATATTCAACAATATGATTTAGATGGAAATTTAATAAAATATTATGAATCATTTATTGATTTAATCCGTGATATTCCGGGAACATCCGTTTCCGGATTGAAACATTCCATTGGTAATTCATCTGTTTATCACGGTTTCCGTTGGAAAATAATAGAAAAAACGGAAGACCCATCCGTAAAATATGATATTGGAGAAACAACAGACATCGTTATTTCAAGGCGCGAATTTATCGCGCATATAAGTTTTATTTATTTACTTTGTAAATAAATAAAACATCTAGATATAAATATCAAAGATATTTATATGTATAAATATTGATAAAACGTGCGTAATGGATGTTTATTCAGAGCAAAAAGAATTTGCTGAAAAATATAAGTTGTCAAATAGTGCTGTGTGTTGCGCAATTAAGCGTGGTTCGCGAACGCAAGGTGGTCATCTAATGTTTTATGATGATTGTCCAATTGAAATGCGAGAAGAATATGAGAAAAATCATAAATTACCAGAAAAGCCGGTTATTAGTGGAGGAATGACTGTTTCGAATATTGATAAAAATACGAAGGCTGTATTGAAAATGTACATGTTTTATTTACTTTGTAAATAAAACATCTAGATATAAATATCAAAGATATTTATATGTATAATTCGATATCAGACGCAATAAAAGAAAATCCGATGAGCCGATTGTCATTACAGATAGCTTCAAATAATAATACAGTTCATAACGGTTTCCTTTGGAAAATATTTTTAAGATATATAATTATTTTATTATTATATATTTTTAACTAATAAATATAAAATAATCCAAATTATTCATTTATTTTCCATCGATAACCATTATAAATATTTCCATTGGTTGAACAATTTTTTAAAGTTAGCATTGACATTTGAAATTTATTTACTACTTCATTTTTAGAATTATATGTATTTATTATTTTATTTGTTTTTGGACATATTTGACTTACTGTTTTACTATATGATGATACATATTTCTCAGGAAGTTTATTGTGTAATAAATATTCATTTTGCATTTCAATTGGACAGTCTTCAAAAAATTTCCAATAATGTCCAGATGATATTGAATATTGTTTAATTGCTCTTGTAAATCCATTTGCTTTCATATTTCTCTCAGCACACGCTTCTTTTTGAGTAGAAAATACATTTAATATTTTTGTTTTTTTAATATCAATCATTGCTAAGTATTTTACATATGGAGATTTATAATTAGTTACAACTGTTTCTGGTATTTCAGAAGGAGGTTCTTCATTTCTATTTACAAATATCCATCTATAATTTTTATAAATTGTATTTTTTTTACAAGCATTTTTCAAAGATGACATAAAAATATCATTATTTAATCGAATCAATTCTTTTGGAGAATCATATATTTTTATGGGATTTTTCAAATCATTTGTATCATATTGATATACTTTTGGAACTCTGATACTATTTTTTTGTTTCTTAATTTCAAAATTATACGATAAATTATCTTCTTCATTTTCAGAATCTTCATAACTTTCTATATCATCACTATCATCCGAACTACTTTCATCTGTTGAATCTTGTTTTTCTTTATTTATTTTTTCTAACTCTATTTTTTTAATTTCTAATTCATTCTTTTTAATTTCTGCATCAAATTCTTTTTGTTTTAATTTTAACTCATTAATTTTTAATTCAATTGAATTATTATCCGATTTTTTTTCTTCTATTTTTAATCGTAATTCTTCTAATTCAATTGTATCAATATCAAATTTTTTCTTATCTTCATTTAAAATATTAATTATATAATTATATTCTTCTTCTGTTGTCAAGTATGTTTCGTTTGATATAGTTCCATCTTTCTTCTCAAATTTATAATAATATTGTTTTATATATGGATGATTATGTAAATATTTTTCATATTTACGATAATTATTCACTTCAATAATATCCAATATTACAGGTTCAATATTTTGAAATTGATTATTTAAGTTATATATTCTTTCTTTAATATTTTGAGTAGAACCAATTTTTATAACATATTTATCATTAATATTTGTAAATTTACATATATATATTACATTTTTATTGTGAAATGCTTTTATAAATGTCTTATTATTTATTAAGTTATAATTACTTTCTAATAATTTTTTATCAATTTCATTATTTTCATTTAATTTATATATTCCAGTTATTCTTATTTCTTTGATAACTTTTATAATCCAATTTTGAAATTGTGATGCAATTTCTTTTCTTGAACGTCCAAGAAGTTTATAAAGTCCAAGTTCAGTAAAAAAAATTACATCCTGTAATCCACCAGCTGTTTTTACTTTCAATAAAACTTTATGTTCATCGGTAAAATCAATTATACTTGATCTAAAACTTTTTATTCCAAGTAAATCACAAACTTGATTTGCTTGGAATAGTGGGTCTTCAACAGTTCCTTGAATATTGATGATGTGTTCTTCATCATTTAGGTTGAATGCTCTAAATATATCCATTTTATATATAATAGGTAGTTTTTTTTAAATTGAAACGAACGTTTTCAATAATCAAATTTTTGGGTAGTTCGTAGTATCGACTCCTTTTTATAATATCTTATTTCGGAAAAAAGATAAAAAACTCAAAATTTTTATTCAGAAAAATAATTTTCAACAATATTCTGATACTTCTTTACGAAAACTCCGAACTTAAACAGTTTAAAGAAATCATCAATATATAAATTGATAATTTCTTTAATCCATTTAGAGAATAATCACCACTATTTCGCTCTCAAAAATAAACCACTCGTTTCTGAAAAACAGTTTAAAAGATTTTAGAATGTTTAGGACATTAATATTTTCGGAATTGAATTAAAATCGAATTAATTGCGTTTCATGTAAATTTTTTTTCTTTGTTAGAGTTATAATGTCAGGTGGTCTGATGCAACTCGTCGCCTATGGCGCTCAAGATATTTATCTTACTGGAAACCCCCAAATTACTTTCTTCAAGGTTGTGTATCGTCGTCACACTAACTTCTCTATGGAGTCCATTGAGCAGGTCTTTAACGGAACTGCTGACTTCGGCAAGAGAGTTACTTGCACCATTTCCCGCAATGGTGATCTTATTCATCGTGTTTACCTTCAAGTCACTCTTCCCCTTGTTGAGTGCCCTGTTGTTACTAACCAGCAGTCCGATGTTTATGATCGCAACTATTGCTTCAGATGGGTCAACTACGTCGGCCACATTCTTATCCGCAACGTTGAGGTTGAAATCGGTGGACAACGCATTAATTGTCGGTGCTGAAAAACACGAGGGTTTAGATTTTAAGACGAAAAATTTAAACATAAAAGCCTTTAGTAATCGTCTTCCTGACTATTTGTCCATAGTCATAAAAAGGATTTACACGTGTTAGTGTAGTTATTATTTAATTGTAATAATTATGCAACACTATCAAATTGCGGGAACCCCCTAAAACTGTAAAGGATACCAAACATATTATGAAAATAGTATGTGGCAGAGACTAGAACTCTGGTATGGTAAAAATTCCACAGATGAAGAAAATTTTAAAGATTTTCTGAAATGGGCAATCCGCAGTCAAGCTCCTAACCTGTTATTATAATAGAATGGAGAAGATTCAACGACTAAATGATAGTGGGTCTTTAAATATTTAAAGGCTTAAGATATAGTCTAATCCTTTGGGAAACCAAAGGTACATAAAAACAAGCCAATCATATATGCGACAAACAATATGGTGATTGGCTTAACATCTGGAACGAGCTCTCTCAGGAGCCCGGCCACCAGGTAGGATATGACAATATGGTTGGAAACACCTTCGCTCTTACTGGTACCGCCCTTGCTAAGGCCGAAGCCACTACTCTCTATGTTCCCTTCCAGTTCTGGTTCTGCCGAAACCCCGGTCTTGCTCTTCCTCTTATCGCCTAAAATGCTGGGCTGAAAAACACCACTCCTTTCAGAAAATTAGAATAATGAAAGGGAAATAAGTTTAGCGGTTCTAAAAATATAAATACCGCAGGTGTTAGTCTGATATAACTATCAGGCAACATTTCCAAATTGCTGGAAACCCCTAAAATCGTTAAATCGTTTCTATAAAATAATAACTTAAATAACTTAAAAATAAAACTATAATATGTATAAAATGAAAAAATGTTCAAAATGCAAAATAGAAAAAGGGTTTGATTCCTTTAATAAATCAAAATCAAATAAAGATGGTTTACATTATGTATGTAAAGATTGTCGAAAAAAAGAAAGAATTAATAAAGATGACATAAAAAATAAAAATAGTGAATATTATAAAAATAATAAAGATATTTTATTAACTAAAAATAAAGAATATCGTTTGAAAAATAAAGAACAAATAAAAGTTCAAAAAAAAATATATAGTGAATTAAACAAAGAACATATACAAATGAAAAATAAAGAATATCTTCCAATACGTAAAGAAAAAATAAAACAGAAAAGAAAAACTGACAAAGATTTTCAATTAAAAGAAATTTTAAGAAGTAAAATTCATAAACTTTTAAAAGGATTAAAATCATCATATTTAAAAATATTAAATTGTGATTTTGAAATGTTTAAAAAATGGATTGAATTTCAATTTGAAAAAGATATGTGTTGGGATAATCTTGGAAAAGTTTGGCAAATCGATCATATTTTACCAATATATCAATTTAATTCACTCCTAGAAGAAGATAAAAATATATGTTTTAATTGGACAAATTTACAACCATTATATAATAATGAAAATAGGTCAAAATATAAAAATTTACATTTACATTATTATTTTAATTCAATAATATCACTTTATAGATTTAATAAGTTACAAAATATTAATAAAATAGAAACAAACTGCTACGAAAGGATACGCGAAAGCCTATCTTGGCTGAGAAAAAAACTCGGACATCGTAAAAATGCTAACGAATGATAAACATAATATGTTTTGAAATGGGCAATCAGCAGCCAAGTCCCTAAGGTCACTATGTTAGACTATGGGAAAGGTTCAGAGACTAAATGGATATGGGTTTGAGAAAATTAACAATTTTCAATGAAAGCTTAAGATATAGTCCACTCCCAAAATTTACAGAAATAATAACTTCGGTTTCTGTATATAAATACATCGAAAGATGGGGTATTACAGGTGCAATACCACGAAGTAAAGATCATTCTCGAGTTCCGCCAAAAGAACGAGTGCTACGTAACTGCTGATCAGCTCGGCAACTGCGGTGTCTCTCTTGATTCCCAGAATAACCTCTTCTGCGTTCCTTCTCTTGAAGCAGCATCACTTTACATTGACTACATCTACCTCGACACTGATGAGCGTAGACGTTTTGCTCAGGTCTCCCACGAGTATCTTATTGAGCAGCTCCAATTCACAGGAGATGAGTCAATTACCAGCCAAAATGTGAAAGTTAAATTGAACTTTAACCACCCCGTTAAGGAATTGATCTGGGTCGTCCAGAGAGATTCCGTCATTCAGCTCGGTATGAACCAGTGGAACAACTACACTGATGACTTCGACAACGATACCTTCGGTGTTATCGGCTCCAACGGTCTCCTTGACCCCCAGGCCGCCCTTCGTACCAACGTCGAGTCCGGTTATTCCGCCAGTTCATTCCCCTCCGTCTACAACCAGACTTACGGTTCTCCCGATCCCCTTGGTCCCCAGCCTGGAAAGTCCCAGAGTACACCAGAGGTCGCTTGGGCTTACCTTCCCCCTGGTGGCGGTGCTGGAACCAACAACAACGCTCCCGTCAACTTTTCCGATTATAACGAGGCTGCCGGAGGCGCTGACCACGCCGGTCTTGCTCCCCAACGCGCTGGCCGAAACCCAGTCGTCCGTGCTAAGCTTCAGCTTAACGGACACGATCGTTTCTCCGAGCGTCTTGGTTCTTACTTCAATCTTGTTCAGCCTTATCAGCACCACACCAACATTCCTGCTACGGGAATTAACGTGTATTCTTTTTCGCTACAGCCCGAACAACATCAACCAAGCGGCACGTGCAACTTTTCGCGAATTGACAACGCGACTCTTCAACTTCAAGTCACACCCAAGACTTCGATTTCATCTAAAATCCGTGTATACGCGACTAACTACAATGTTCTTCGTATAATGTCAGGAATGGGCGGCCTTAACTTACTAGTTACATTAATATTAATGTCTGTTAATCAGGGCCTAAAAGCAGTATGCTACAGTAAAGTGAGCTCTTACAGTAGAAAACCATTTATGTTCTCACAATCATCTACATTGATGATATGACTAACTGCTAGTTGGTTGATTTATATCAATCAGCAACACACCTTGTTGTTCGGGAAACCCCTTACAGCCTTTTCTACCAAGCTTATCTCCGAAAGGAATAAGTGGCCAAGAGTAATGAACTTGGGTATGGTAATAATGAAAAGGATTGGGCAACCCGCATGCTTACTACCTAAAAACGATATGCTAGTTTATGGTAGGGCGTCAGAGACTGAACGGGCGTGGGTCGTTAATGAAGATTTAAGCAATCTGAAACGGCTTAAGATACAGTCCTCCTTCTAGGGAAACTTAGAAGATTATGAGTGCTTACAGCAATTAAAATATTATTTCTTCGTTTTTACATTTTTTTGTAAAAATTGATTTTAATTTATTCAAATAAATAAATTAAATAAAATGGAAGCATTGAATAAATATGTTTTAGAAAATAACTTGGTTATTTTATCAACTAATATTGGCCATCGAAAAAATATGGGCCGATATTCTGGTAAATTATTAAACCCGTATTTTTTAGTTCGGAATGAAAACGATGAAAGCATTGAAAAAGAATATTATATTATGTTCTGTAATCCGAATATGATTACTTATTTTTCAATTGAAGATTATAATAAAATAATCTGTCAGGACTATACATGGTCATATAATCCTTTGATTGGATATGTTTTTTCATCTGGTTTATATTTACATCAGCTTGTTATGGACCATTCTGGTTTTGGTAAAGGACAATTGAGCGTTGACCATATAAATCAAAACAAAATTGATAATCGAAGATGTAATTTGAGAATAACAACGCAGTCTGAACAAAATACAAATCGAGGAAAGGTATCTCGTCATTTCGATGCTAAAAAGATTCCTGATGAATTTATGAAATGGCTAAAAAATGAAAGACAATTAGATAATTTACCAAAATATTGTGAATATTACAATAATGATAAAGAAAAGAAAGAATTTTTTGTAATAAATCATTTTCATCCATTAGTCAAAGAAAAAAATGAGAGAGTTAAAATATCATCGAAATGCGGAACATTTGGAAATTATTCACTAATTGATAAATATAAACAAATTGAAAAAGGACTTTTATTTCTTGAAGAGAAAAAAGACCTTCCAATTGATAGTTGGACTTATGTAGAATTAAAAAATAAAATGTTTGAATAAATTCATAACATCTAAAAAACTTACTATTTTTGCGACTTTTGTTGTAAAAAATATTTTCAATTTTAGAAAAATTGAAAATAAAAAATTTAAACAACACAGAAACTAATCACAGAAACGAAAATGAGTCATATCATCGAAGATAACTTACAAAAATTCAATAAATATATTGAAACTCCACCTCATCCATCATACATTTCTGGTTTTATTGATGGAGACGGTTCAATAAGTATTATGAAAATAAAAGATGGTTATAATCCAAGAGTTTCAATTGCGCAATCAAGAACAAATATTATTAAAATCTTGCTCCGGAGCGTTCAGGAGCAAGATTTTAATAATAGATAATAATAATTCACCAAATTATTTATTTTATTCATCGAAAAATAAATAATAAAAAAATTGAAATTTATTTTTCCAATCTTGAATATAAACAAAACTAAATATTATAATAAAATGGAGAATACAACAAGTATCGATATCGTTGGTTTGATTGAAAACAATCCAATTTCAAAATTCAATACAACAAAATATCAATCAAGATTGATTGAAAAACTACAAAGTAAATTTACAAATTACCAACAACAACTATTTTTATCAAGCTTTTACTGCTATCTAAAATACGATAAAATAAATGATTTTGTGATTAATTTAGATGATATATGGGAATGGTTAGGATTTAGTAAAAAATATCACGCGAAATATTTATTAGAAAAACAATTTATCATTGATAAAGATTATAAAATCTTGCTACCGAAGCTTCGGCAACAAGATTTTATGAAAAAAAATGATGATGAAATCGTTCTACATCCGAAGAAAGAATCAAAATCATCACATGGAGGTCATAATAAAGAAACTATCATGATGAATATTCAAACATTCAAAAAGTTTTGCTTGAAAGCTGGAACTAAAAAAGCAGATGAAATACACGACTATTTTATCAAATTAGAAGAATCTCTAAATGAAATACTTGAAGAAGAAACAACTGAATTAAAAACTCAATTATTACAAATTGAAGATAAATTTGAAAACCAACGAGAACTTGATAAAGAAAAACTACTATTACAAAAGTTTGCTTCAATCGGTTCAATTGTATATATTATTCGCGTTAAAATATTAGAACATGGAAATTATATTGTCAAAATTGGAGAAAGTCGTATTGGAATCAAAAATCGATACGCAGAGCATAAAACCAAATATGAAGAGTGTTTATTATTGGATTGTTTTTCTGTAAATCGCAGTAGTGATTTTGAGTCTTTTATTCACAATCATGAAAAAGTAAGATTAAACAAAATTACCAATTTGAAAAATCATGAAAATGAGATGGAACTTTTTCTAATTGGTAAAAATCTTACATATCAAATCTTATTGAATATAATAAATAGTAATATAAAATACTTTAACGACTATAATGAGTATAACCGAAATTTAGAACTTGAAAATGAAAAATTGAAACTAATGATTCAAATGAATGAATCAAACAATGATAATATATTTGTTTCCAAATTAATGAAAGAAATTAAATATTTATCAAATAAAATAGATTCCGTTGAAAAAATGAACAAAGAAATACTTGAAAAGGTAAATCAATCACAAGCAAAAACGACAAATGGATTTAATCAAGAGCCGGTAAATTTGGGTCCACGCGTTCAGAAAATCAATCCAGAAACAATGGAATTAGTAAAATATTATGAAAGTGTTTCAGATGTGATGAAAGAGAATCCGAATATAAAAAGGCCCACTCTCAACAAAGCAATCGTCGAAAATCGAGTATATTATAATTATCGGTGGTTATTTGTTGAAAGAAGCATGGATCCATCAATTATCCATGAAATTTCTCCAACGAAAGAATCCATACATAAAGAGATGGGATACATCGCAAAATTGGACCAAAATAAGACGCAAATATTGAACGTGTATATTGATAGAAAAACCGGAGCAAGTGATAATGGTTATGAAGTATTATCCGCGTTAGATAATCCTGTCAGAAGTGGAAAATTGACCAATGGATTCTATTATATGATATATGAAAAGTGTAGCGAAGAATTAAGAGTCAATTTTGAAGCTCAGCATGGTGGGTATCCACAATTATATAGGAGTGGGATTGGTCAATATGACAGCAACAATAATTTAACTCGTATATTTCTGTGTAAATATTATTGTTGTAATGAGTTATCAATTAGTGATAAAATTTTATCAAAATCAATTAAAAAAAATTTAGCTTATAATGGATTCTACTACAAAGAAATTGGAGACAAAATAAAGATGTTCTGATATTAGTTAATTATAGAGTTAAATTTAAAAATTTATTGATAAATATAAACAGATTGAAAAATGAATTTTATTTACTTTGTAAATAAAAATGTTCAAATAAGTATTACAATGTGTTATAATTCGAGAGTATCAATCATAACTTTTTCAATTATGGCCATTTCATTTTACGAAATTATCCAAATGACCGCTGGTTCAGTCTAAAAGACTTTGTCTTTTAGACTCAAGAGATAAATAATCATTGATTATTTATCTGTTTTCTATCATTTTTATTATTGTTGGTCTCATGCAGTTTTTAGAATTTCTGATGTGGAGCGACAACTGTGGGAAAATAAATCATTACGCCACTGTATTCGCATATATTCTCCTACTAATACAGCCAGTTTGCTTATTAGTCGGTGGATACTTTTTCGGGGATTTGACATTTAATAGGAGAAAATTATTACCAGTTATTATATTTTATGCTATATTTTTCGGAATTATTTGTATTTTCAGTTCTAATATGACATAGTCATATTAGAACTCTAGAGATAATATGACATAGTCATATTATCTGTACAGTTTTATCAAAGGAACTCAGAATAGGATATGCTCTCGACCCGATGGAATTCATCTAAAATGGGACTTCGAAAAAATATATCCAAATAAAATCATATTTTATATCGCTTACACTTTATATTATGCTTCAATCATATTACTTCTATTCAGTCGCCCATTATCATTGAACAGATATAAATCACGATGTGATTTATATCTATTGAGTTTATATTTTACATAGTAAAATATAAACTGAACATATTTTTGGTCGCAATGTTTGTAGGAACAGATTTTATCTCACTTTGTGAGATAAAATCTCTTGAGTTTAAATGACAAAGTCATTTAAACTGAACTGTATTATTTAGTATTTTCTTTGTTAAAAATCCATCTTGGAAATCATTTTGGTGTTGGACCGTGAACTTCATACCAGTCGTTTATATTATTATTTCTTTTCTATATTATAGGTAATGTTTAATTTTCTAAAAAATTATTTATTTGAGCCCCGAATCGCATTTGTTATTTTTATTTGTTTTATTATTGGATATTTAGTATTTTTGGATGAAGAAGGTGCCTTCAAAGATTTCGCAAAATTTGGACCAGATCCTTCAATAAAATTTTTGGGAATGAAAGTTGATACATGGAAAAAAGTAATTCTTATATACATTGTCGGATTCTTTTCAGCATTATTACAAGGATATTATGGAACTGTTATGTACGATTTTATACATTCAAAACTATGGAATCCTGCTTATAAGGAAAAAATAGAAATTTCAAAACCGTGGGCATCTCTTATTGTTTCAATAGAACCTTTACTTTATTGGTTTTTGAGCATAGTTCAATTTTTTATTACTTTAACTATGAAACTACAATTTATTATTCCGCAATTTTTAGGACAAGTAATAATTGATATTCCATATGGACTTATGAAAATATCAGAGAAAACATTTGTATAAGTTATTATATTTTATTCAAAGGAATGCAGACAAGAATATGTTCTTTGCCTGATGGCAGTCATCTAAAATAAAATATTGAAAAAATATATCTAAATAAAATTATTTTTTATATTGCTTATACCAGTTGTATATATTTTTATTTCATTCATATATTATAATAAGTAATTTTGCGTTTTCTCAAAAACTATTTTGAGAAAAAATATCCTAAACTTAAAAATGAATGTGATGAAGTTCGGTATCGACCCATCCGCCGACATCACTTCCAATAATACCACCGAGGTCGCCCCCAATAATACCCCCGATTGGTCCTGCAATATCTCCGCCAATCGCTCCCCCAACAACGTGTCCTACATCTCCTCCAATTTGGTTTCCAATATTATGGTGAGTCATAATATATATAATATTATTATTTTACAATTTTACCAAATTATTTATATTTTTATATGTTGTGCTATAATTACTAATATATAGGAATTTTTTATCATATGTTAAAATCGCATTTCCAACTGCTGGACAAATATTGATAATTGTTGAATAATACTCAATTTGATAATCATTTTTATATTGAATTAATTGTAGTTTTGGAATACCATTATTAATATCAATAAATGATATATTTGAATTATTATTATAGTATAATACATATAACTGTTTAAGGCTTGGATTTGAAGAAAAAATGATTCCATATAATAAACCGGATATTGTCGCATATGGTAAAAGAAGTGTATTTGTTGATAAATCAATAATTGAAATATATGAAGATGAAGATAAAAGGCTCAGAATATAACAATAATTATTAGAATCTATATTTATATTAAATGGTTTACCAACATTAATACTTAAAGGAACTGTTCTTACAACATTTAATGAAGATGTATCAATAATACTTATAAAACTACTATTATAATTCGCAACACATAATTTTTTACCATTTCCCGATAGAGCACAATTACATGGCCCAACCCCAACTTGAATATTTTTTTTAATAACATATGTTTCTAAGTTAACAACGGAAACGGTTCCAACTGCGATTCCATTTCCATAATTACACACAAATCCAGTTTTTCCATCAGAGCTAACTACGATTCTATAAGGATTTTTGAATCCTTCAATAACTTTAATTACTTGATTTGTTGCAGTATCTATTACAGTAATTGTAGTTGAGTTTGAGTTTGTTATGTATACACGTCTTCCAGAAATTGTAGCAGTTGATGGTGTTTTAAATGACGCATGTATTATTTTAGCAATGGTCAGTTCATTTATTAAATCATATACATAAATCATATCATATGGTACAGTTCCACATAATGTAATTATTGGTGGTGTAATTCCATAATATTCATTATTTACAATATATAAATATCTTTCATCTGGTGTTATTGCTACTCCATATTGATTTAATATTATTTGAACTGGACCAGTTGGTCCAGTAGATCCGGTTGGTCCAGTACATCCAGTTGCTCCGGTTGCTCCAGTTGCTCCGGTTGGTCCAGTTGCTCCGGTTGGTCCAGTTGCACCTGTCGAGCCAGTCGCGCCAGTTGCTCCGGTGGGTCCAGTTGCACCGGTTGCTCCGGTTGCTCCAGTTGCTCCGGTTGGTCCAGTTGCTCCAGTTGCACCTGTCGAGCCAGTCACGCCAGTTGCTCCGGTGGGTCCAGTTGATCCAGTTGCGCCAGTTGCACCAGTTGATCCAGTTGAACCGGTTGTTGTTGTAGTTGTTGTTGTAGTTGTTGTAGTTGTTGTTCCAGTTATTCCAGTTATTCCTGTTGTTGTTGTTGTTATTGTTATTGTCGTTGTAATTATTGTTCCGGTTGTTGTAGTAGTTGTTATTGAACCAATTGGTCCAGTTGCACCAATTGGTCCAGTTGGTCCTCTTATGCCGGTTGATCCAGTTGCACCAGTTGCGCCGGTTGTTCCAGTAGATCCAGTTGATCCTCTTGCACCAGTAGGTCCAGTGGGTCCAGTTGATCCAGTGGGTCCATAATTTTCAGCCATACTATATAATAACTTTTTAGAAAAAAGTTAAATCAAAAAAACTATATCATATTTTTATATTTAGAAAATTTAAAAAATGAATAAAAAGATAAAAATCAAAACCCGATTCAGAAACCTCCATAATCATAGATACTCTAATTGTCTCTTAATAAAATTATAGTTATTATCAAACCATTTTTTTGTATAAAACTTATTGAGTCCTGATGCAGACTCTTTCATCTTACTATAAAGATCGAATGAATTTGGATAATCATCATAATCATAATATTCAACTGAAATATTTTTTATTATTTTCTCAAGCTCGTTTTTCGATACATCTTCTGGCCAAGGACCATCGCGACCGATTTTATCAAACATAACGAACCATATTTTGTTTGGAGAATGTGATTTTTGCTTAAATTTTTTTGTCTTTTCATCAATATATAATAATTTTACATTTGGCTTTTTTTTCAGAATTTCATTCGTTTTTATGTATAACTATAAATCACGTAGTGATTTATAGTTCTAGAGTTTATATATGACAAAGTCATATATAAACTGTATATTATAAATAGAATATCATTTTTTTTATCTTTCGCAAAAAAACAACCTTTATTTTTAAGCTTCATAATTATATATTAGAAAATTTATATCGATAATAAGCAGTTTCTATCTTAGGGTCCCCAATCTCTTGGAGTTTTTGTGGAAATGATGCATCATCCTCAAAAATATGAAGATAAATGGTCTCATTTTCTTCGGCGGCCCCGTGTATTTTCCTTGTAATTTCATCAAACGCTTCCTTCGAAAGTTCAGTGTTCCAAGCGAAAAGCCTGATTGATTCATCACATCCTCCCGCAGATGGAATGATTCGACCTAAATCAATAAGTTCGGCCGCGTTTGGGACAACCAAGCCGGTCTCCTCTGCGATTTCTTTTATCATAACACCAGAAATGTCCGCACTTGCGTCCATCATCCCAGCGGGAGCCTCCAATGTGTAGCCCCCAACCGGAAAACGCAACTGGCGACACATAATAAAATAGGCGCTCGAACCAACTACGACACGTATCAAAACTGCGACGGCTCCTCCACGAATGAAGGCTATTCCTGGAACAGGTTTCCCCGTTTTCCGGTCGAATACTTTAGCGGTCAGTTTGAGGAAGCCCAGCTTTTCTGGGGCGATTGCGGTTGGTGCGCAAAACCAATCGACATCCGTTATAGTTATCGATTGTAAATCGAGGGCACCGTGGTCAATTTTGGCGAACCAGTTTTTGAACTTGGGGGCTTTGAGAATTACTGGGATTTGTGAATCAATTACTGGTGTTAAACCGGAGATTGGGATTCCATTGTAAAAATGTTGGGGTGATTGTTCCATTTTTATTAGGTTGATGAATTATTTCATATTTTAATCAATTTTTTATAATATTTTCATTCTGAGAATGAAAATAAATCACTGATTCACTGATTCACAAAAGTTGAGAAATTCAACAAGTTTTTGTGGATCAGTGAAACGCTGAGTTTCAAACAGATACACATCCACTAACATGCGTGGATTCATAAAATACGGTACTTTCTGGATAGAACCAGAATAAGATTTTCCTGAACACGACCATTTAGTTGAATGGAACTGTATGTCATCTAGCGTAATCTTGGACTTCGATTTCACCTTAGAAACAGGAGCTGATCTTTGAGAAACCGGAGCAACAGACGTGTATTGAGCTGGACTTTGATGAGGAACCGGAGCAACAGGCGCATATTGAGCCTGACTTTGAGGAACCGGAGCAACAGACATGTATTGAGCCGGACTTTGAGGAACCGGAACAACAGGCGCATATTGAGCCGTACTTTGAGGAACCCAATCAACTTGCATACTGGGGGCTGATGCTTGTAAATCGAAACTAAATGATTGTGATGTAGAAAGAGAAGGAGAAGGAGAAGGACTGACTGGCGAAAACATTATAGTGTGAACGCTTTTGTAGAACAATCTCATTGCTTCATGCTTGGAAATCAATTTCATCACAGGTAAATAATGTCCATTGTTTTCTTCAGAAGTACTGTCGGCAAGGAAAAATTCACCATCGAAACAAATAACAATTCGATAGTGTGATATTCCAAAAATTGTAAATGCAGACACTTCAAAAAGACTTCCGCGAACAAATATTCCATTTGCTGGGAAATTCAGTCTTGTACCAGTTTGTTGAACTGCTTCAAGTTTTCCATCCTTGTCTCTGTATCCACCTTTCTGCTGACACAATTTGAAAAAAAATGGGCTTATGCGTCTATCTGGTGAACCTACATTCGTCTTCGGCTGAAAGATTACCGCATCGACCTGCTGCTGAAATGAAGAATTCTCCGCTCCTTCAATCAATACTTGATGTACGACAAAAGTTGACAGTTTGTCATCAAAATCAGAGTATTGTTCATTCGGAGCTAACCGATTGATTATCCCTTGCGTTTCAAGCATTGAAATCAATTCATCTGGAGAGTTTAACCCTCTCACAAAGTCATTTCCTCCAAAAACCGCAATTTTTTGAAGTGCGTGTCGAAAGATCTGTATGATGTCCCTTCCAATAAATAATCGAGTACGCAACTCAAACATCATTTTATATAGTATATAACCAGTAAATGTGTTTGTATTGATACGCGTCCACATTTCAGAAAGAACAAAAAACCATAATACACAAATGATATAGCAGGAATTACTGTATCCTTCCCCACCAAGAGATAACTTTTCAGTGAGTTCCAAGAGCATTTCCGATGACATCTTTCGATAAATCGGTGATTGTCTTAAATCTCGAAAGTCAGGAAGTTTAACAGATCCAGCCTGAAATTTTTTGAACTCATTCAAATAACTCATTTCAAATTCAGCAATTGAAGCATCAGTCACCCAATCAAATGATCCTGGTAATGGTCCAAAATTGGGATCATATGAAATATCTTTGGGTGGATTGCGGTTCAGATGTGAATTCATGATTTCAATTGATTTCATCGTAAGAATATTGTATTGCTGACAATATTCACACGATATGTTTGACCCAAGAGTTGAAGGACATTCTGGGCATTTTTCCAATGTAAAATTTTGCATTGGAACTGGTTTTGCAGATGCTTTTCCTCCCCCAACAGCAGAATTCATTTTAAGAGATTCTGTGGTTGGAACTGGTTTTGCAGATGCTTTTCCTCCCCCAACAGCAGAATTCATTTTAAGAGATTCTGTGGTTGGAACTGGTTTTGCAGATGCTTTTCCTCCCCCAACAGCAGAATTCATTTTAAGAGATTCTGTGGTTGGAACTGGTTTTGCAGATGCTTTTCCTCCCCCAACAGAAGAATTCATTTTAAGAGATTCTGCTGTCGCTTTACACATATTGCAAAGGTGATCTTTACAACATGTTTGGATATTTTCAGGACAGGTAATGGACTCATGTTCCATATTTGAAATAGAAAGTGCTTGACAAAATTCGCAAAGCGCATCATTTTGACCACATCTTTCTTCACCACAGTTTGCTTTTTTAAACAAATTAAATTGATTCATTTATTGCTTGTAGTTTAGAAATATTGAATTTTACCCCATCAATTTTTATAATATCATTATATAATATAATGAAACTTGCAATAATTTGTGGAAGCGTCATTGTAATAATTATTGCCATAATTATATATCTTTCCACGATCCACTTAAAGAAGATAACTTACCACAAATGTTTAGAAAAACCCCACTCAGACCTCTTAGATGGCGTCTTAAAAAGAAATGGGTTCACTCGAAACGACAAAAAATACAATTTCTATATGCCGTGTGGATACAATAACATAGAGCAAGAGTTGAAGAACATCGATGTTCCCGATTCCAAATACATCTTCGGCCTCATTGGATGCGACCAAATCGTTAGCAAGAATAATCTCTGGGATGTCCTTGAAAAAACATATGGCCGTCATAGCGCAAAACAACTCATGCCCGAGTCATTCCTCATTGAAAACCCCCAACAATACGCCATCGCCCTCCAAGAGGTCCGCCAAGGAACCGTCCTCATTTGTAAGAAAAATCTCCAACGCAAATTGGGTCTCGCCCTAGTATTTACAGAAGATGACCTCGAACGCGCCAAGAAGGATGACTTCAAAGTCGCCCAACGCTTTTTAAAAAATACGACCCAAATCAGTGGCCGGAAAATGAATATGCGCATCTACTTCATGATTCGTAAGCACAAAGGAAAAATCCAGTTTTTCGTTAATACGAACGGGAAAGTTTTATATACAAAGAACAAAACCACTGGAAACATTACATTCGAGACCCACATCACGAGCTTTCAGATGGACTCTGAGCTATATGAAAAGGAAAACATGCCCCACGATTTTAATGAATTGAAGAAGGTCATCGGGAAAGAGGCGTATGTGCACATATGGGCCAAAATAATCGATAAAATAAAATATTTATCGAAGGCGATTGCTCCAATATTTAGTGAAGTCAAATACGAGAGCAAAGTCTGCTTCCAGCTCTTTGGTATGGACGTCATATTAGAGGATGGTGAGCCATATATTTTGGAGTTAAATAAGGGCCCCGATATGATTCCAAAATGTAAGAAGGACGAGAAATTGAAGAAGAACATATATGAGGCCACATTCCAAGTGGCCGGTCTTCTCAAAATGCGCCTAAAACCATCGAACTACGTCAAGATTTATGAGACCGACATAGCTCATCCGCGCTATTGATTGGGCTCGGGCCCAGCTTATTATAAGGAAGTCGCGGGTCGATATCGAAGTTCCGGCTACATATATAATTATTTTCGAGGTCCTGCTTTTCGAAATTACACATCCAGCAACCATTAAGGACATTGTATAAAGCGGGGTCCATATTTGGGGGAAGTACAACTGGGGTTTCCCATAATTTGTGGTTCCAAGGA